>VOFI01000236.1_pt1 | contig 47823 bp, 53 predicted proteins | sample 5384131 | NCBI WGS metagenome assembly VOFI01 (sample SAMN12384728, study PRJNA508395) | human gut metagenome | isolation source: healthy gut H | host: Homo sapiens
ACCGGGAGGCGGCGGAGAGGATCGCCAATCAGGTGCTGGTGAACAAGCGCAGCCGGGAGACGGCGGAGCGCACCCGTCTCAACACCCGGAAGAAGCTGACGGAGAAAATCGACATCGCCAACCGGGTGCAGAAATTCGTGGACTGCCGCACCAAGGATGTGTCCCGGCGGGAAATTTATATCGTGGAGGGCGACTCGGCTCTGGGCGCCTGCAAGCAATCCCGTGACGCAGAGTTTCAGGGGCTGATGCCTGTCCGGGGCAAGATCCTCAACTGCCTGAAGGCGGACTATCCCCGCATCTTCAAGAGCGACGTCATCACGGATCTGATGAAGGTGCTGGGCTGCGGCGTGGAGGTGCAGGGGAAGGCCGCCAAGGAGCTGAATCAGTTCGATTTGAACAACCTCCGCTGGAGCAAGGTGGTCATCTGCACCGATGGCGACGTGGACGGCTTCCAGATCCGTACCCTGATCCTCACCATGCTCTACCGGCTCTGCCCCACCCTCATCAAGGAGGGCTACGTCTACATTGCCGAGACGCCGCTGTTCGAGATCACCTGCAAGGAAAAGACGTGGTTTGCCTACTCCGAAAAGGAGAAGGCGGAGGTGGTGCGCCAGCTGGAGGGCAAGAAGTACAAGGTGGACCGCTCCAAGGGACTGGGCGAGAACGACCCGGAGATGATGTGGCTGACCACCATGAATCCGGAGACCCGGAGGCTGGTGAAGGTACTGCCGGACGACGCCGAGGAGACGGCCCGTGTCTTTGACCTGCTGCTGGGGGACAACCTCTCCGGCCGGAAGGACTATATCGCTGAAAACGGCTGCCGCTATCTGGATATGATCGACGTGAGCTGAGGGAGCGTATGGGCCGGGCGGGACGATGTGGGCATCGGCCCCTACATGCGCCTGCTGCTAGACGCTCCGTAAGGGACGATATCTGCGTCGGCCCGGCTGCGCCAGTTCCCAAGCGTTTTTTGACGGGGTCATCTTTCTCCCGCCAGTTTGAATACGAAAGGAATCATCTTTCATGGCAAAGAAGAAAACAGAAGAGAAAACCGTCCATCGTCCCGCCGATCCCAATGTCATGGGGCTGCGGGGGACGGTGGTGGAGCAGCCCATCACCCGCACACTGGACGAGAACTATATGCCCTACGCCATGAGCGTCATCGTCTCCCGGGCCATTCCGGAGATCGACGGCTTCAAGCCCTCCCACCGGAAGCTGCTGTACACCATGTACAAGATGGGGCTGCTCACCGGCGGGCGCACCAAGTCCGCCAACATCGTGGGCCAGACCATGCGCCTCAACCCCCACGGTGATCAGGCCATCTACGAGACCATGGTGCGTCTGGCCAAGGGAAACGAGTCGCTGCTGCACCCCTTTGTGGACAGCAAGGGCAACTTCGGCAAGGTCTATTCCCGTGACATGGCCTATGCCGCCAGCCGCTACACCGAGGCAAAGCTGGCCCCCATCTGTGCCGAGCTGTTCCGGGATCTGGACTGTGACGCCGTGGACTTCGTGGACAACTACGACAACACCACCAAGGAGCCTACCCTGTTGCCCACCACCTATCCCAACGTGCTGGTGTCGGCCAATCAGGGCATCGCCGTGGGCATGGCCTCCCAGATCTGCGGCTTTAATCTGGCGGAGGTGTGCGACACCACCATCGCCCTGCTGAAAAATCCCGACCACGACATCGCCTCCACCCTGCTGGCGCCGGATTTTCCCACCGGTGGACAGCTGGTGTGCGACCCGGCGGAGCTGGCGGAAATTTACCGCACCGGCCGGGGCGGCGTCAAGGTTCGGGCCCGCTGGCGCTACGACAAGAAGGAGAATCTCATCGAGATCTTCGAGATCCCCTACTCCACCTCCATCGAGGTGATCCTGGACAAGGTGGCGGAGCTGGTGAAGGCCGGCAAGGTCAAGGAGATCAGCGATATGCGGGACGAGTCGGACCTCAGCGGCCTGAAGCTCACCATCGACCTCAAGCGGGGGGTGGACCCGGAGAAGCTGATGCAGAAGCTGTATAAGCTGACGCCTCTGCAGGACACCTTCAGCTGCAACTTCAACATCCTCATCGCCGGGATGCCCCGTGTGCTGGGAGTCAAGGCCCTGCTGGAGGAGTGGATCGCATGGCGCACGGAGTGTGTGCGGCGGCGGGTGTACTTCATCCTCTCCCGCAAGAAGGAGAAGCTGCATCTGCTGCTGGGTCTGAAGCGCATCCTGCTGGACATCGACAAGGCCATCGCCAAGGCTGGTGGCCATTCTGCCGCTGACGGAGAATCGGGAGCTGGCGCTGCTGTCCACGGAGCCCAGGGCGCTGATCTTCCACACGTCCCTGCTGCTGCCCAAGGCCACCCGCTCCACGCAGGGCGTGGCGGTCATGACCCTGAAGCCCAAATACCAGCTGCAACGAGTCTGCACGCCGGAGGAGTCCGGTATCGTGAATCTCCCCCGCTATCGGGCCCGCAGCATCCCCGGTACCGGCGCTCTCCTGCGGCCGGAGGACCGGGGCGAGGAGCAGCTGACCCTGTTGTAAGAAAAAAGGAGGAGCCTATGAAACGGAACGTCCTGACGCAGTATCTCATCATCACGGCGTCCTGCGCCCTGTATGCCGTGGGGTTCAACTGGATGTTTGACCCAAACCACATCAGCGTGGGCGGCTTCACCGGTCTGGGGCAGATCATCAACTACCTGCTGCCGGGCCTGCCCATCGGCACCATCGTCATCATCCTCAACGTGCCGCTGTTCGTGCTGGGCTGGCGGTTCATCGGCAAGGATTTCCTGTTCTCCTCTATCTATGCCACGGCCGTCAGCTCCCTGATGATCGACGGTCTGGCGGCGGTGCATACCTTCAAGCCTATGGAGCCCATTCTGGCCTGTCTGTACGGCGGCGTCATCATCGGCGTCTCCTGCGGCATCATGCTGCGGGAGGGGGCCACCACCGGCGGCACGGAGCTGGCGGCCCGGCTGCTGAAGCTGAAGCTGGAGAGCCTCAGCATCGGTACCCTGTGTCTTGCCATCGACATTCTGGTGACGGTGACGTACGCCCTGATCTTCCGGGATCTGACCCGTGCGCTGTACGGCATGATCTCCCTGTCTCTGATCTCCGTGTCCATCGACAAGGTGGTCTACGGCCCCAATGCCGCCAAGGTGGCCTATATCATCAGCGACTGCCATGAGGAGCTGACCCGCCGTCTGCTGGCAAGGAGCCGTGGACGGTGAATTTCTACCCGGATTCGGGGAACGCCGGCATCATTGAGGTGCTGCTGAGCGGCGCAGGGAGCGCAGAGGGTGCAGAACAAAATACAAAAAATGCAAATTAGCGCTTGACAAATCCGAAAAACGCAGGTATAATCAATCTTGCGTTTGCGGGCGTAGCTCATCTGGTAGAGCGCGACCTTGCCAAGGTCGAGGTAGCGAGTTCGAGCCTCGTCGCCCGCTCCAAAAGAGAAAATCCCATCCGTCAGGATGGGATTTTCTCTTTTGGAATGAGACAGCGGGCAGGCTGGAAGTCGCTGCCTCGACCTGCGCGAAGCGCGTCAAATCAAGAGGTGAGGCAGGGCTCCTGCGAATGGCAACAGCCATTCGTGGGATGCCGGGAAGCGAGTTCGAGCCTCGTCGCCCGCTCCAAATCAGTACGATGGTTTTGATACGAGACCATCGTACTTTTTATTTGAAATAAACACAACAATCTGATACAATCAATTCGACAAACTGGAAGTTAACGGAGGTGTTAAGCGTGAAAAAGATGCTTGCTTTTTTGATAAGTATTCTATGTGTTATTTTGCTGGTGGGATGTGGATCAAACGCAGGGAGTAATACAAGCACTGATAAGCCCTACGCCGGTGCACCCAAAATTGTATTAAACGGACAGGATTATTTCGCCGACGAAGCGGTAATTGCAAGCGAGCTTCCGGACGGATATTCTTACGCAGGCGAATTAACCGACCATGAAAAAGAATTTGCTTATATTAACGGAGAAAAGTACTATCTTCCCACCGGAACGGAATCTATAGAGGATTTCTACGTTTATCAGGAGTGCGGAACACCTGTAAGCGAACAAGAAATAGATAATACGAAGCGTCAATGGGCTTATGTTAAATGGAGCTTAGATCAATAACAGCTCCCGGTTTACAAACATATAAGTATGGTTTCACTTCCAGCGCTATGGTTTCATTTTCAGGTGAAACCAAATGAAACCATTTGAAGCCGTATTCTTTTTGGAATGTGCCGCAGCACCGGAGAACTCGCTGCCTCGACCTATGCGAAGCGCGTCAAATCAAGAGGTGAGGCAGGGCTCCTGCGAATGGCGACAGCCATTCGTGGGATGCCGGGAAGCGAGTTCGAGCCTCGTCGCGGGCGTGTAACTTCCCCCGCGAGGAGCGCCGAGCCGAGAAGTAAGAGCGGCGTTGGCGGACAGAGGAAAAGAGGGAATATTTTTCTCAAAGTGTTTTCTGCCATTGCAAAATGCAAAAGCATATGTTACGATTGTCTAAACAAGAGGAGGGATTTTTGTGAATTTGCAAGAATATGAAAAAGTCAGAGATTTTACATATCTGGAATACTGCGACTATCTACAACAAAAATACGGCATAGGCCGGGGCAATTATATGACAAAATCGTGGAACAAGAATCCAAAAGTTTCTCGCACAAAAGAAGGTCTGGTGGCACACCACAAATTTGAAGATCATGCAATTATGTTGGCAGACAAGGATTTTGCTATGAAAAACCCCTTTGAATGGCAATTGGCGGAGAATATAGTCTACTGTGATTACTTGGAGCACCTTTTCCTCCATATACTGATTTGCGAAAACCCTGCTGTGGAGAAAAATGCATTTGAAGCAGTTGGAATTGGCGGAATAGTTAACTTTCTTGTTCCCGAGTTAAATGATGTGTTCAGCGGTTGGAAAACCAATCAGACTTGGAGAGAGACGTGCCACAACGCCATTAAAGACGACAAAGAGGTATATATGGCTCTCTTAAAGCGATTTAAAACTACTTGCAGAAAGCATCCTTTGTATACAGAGAACTGTCTGTATACAAGTTTCAATGATGCCTATGGATTATGGGCGAAACAAAAAAATTCACGGCTTTTCAAAGAAATCTCACAACTGTAATCCATGCGCACAGCATTCAAATACCTACCAGAGAGGGCTGAAACTGAAACGCGAGCGGGGGAACCCGTCAAAAGTCCCCCCTCATGCTCCCCCTCCTTGCGGTGGGCGGGAGTGCAGACAACAAAATCTGGGAGCAATTACAACAACACCACCCGAAGGGTGGTGTTTTTTTCGCTTATTCGGCCCTCACCGCCGTGTCAGGAAGACACAAAATAACCTCCCAAAACCACTCCGCCGGAGGGCCACCGCTGCATCGACAATTTCCACTCTTTTTGGAGGGTTTTTGTGTTGACATAACGAGGTGGAAAAGTCTGTGGAAACTGTGTAAAACCCAGTAGATAAGCCATTTGCGGAGGTTGCAGGCGGTTATTTTATGCGTAAACCTGGAAACTTATTTCGGGAAAAGAGACTTTTTGCCGAGGAGAGCCGAGTCCCGCCCTGAGAACCTGCGGGCCATGCGGCGGCTGAAAGCAGACAGCGGGACGGTCTGCATCCGGGGTGAAATTTTCTATAAAAAGGGGATTCCATCCCGCAGGCAGATTTGCTATAATAGGGGCGACAACAGGCGTTTTGCGAAAGGAGCGAACGGTATGATACGAGTTGCTGTCATCGGCTGCGGCAAGATCGCCCAGGTGCGCCATCTGCCGGAATATGCCACCAACCCCAACGCACAGCTGGTGGCCTACTATGACAAAAACAGCCAGCGGGCGCACGAAGTGGCCGCCCAATACGGCGGAAAGGTCTACGACTCCTACTTCGATCTGCTGAAGGACCCGGAGATCGACGCCGTATCCGTGTGTGTGGAGAACCGCAGCCATGCGGAGATGACCACGGCGGCTCTCTACGCCGGGAAGCACGTGCTGTGCGAGAAGCCCATGGCCGTAACGCTGGCGGAGTGCGAGTCCATGGTGGCGGCGGCGGAGTTCAACAACCGGCATCTGATGATCGGCCACAATATGCGCTTCGATCCGGTGCATCGCCGGGCCAAGGAACTGCTGGAGCAGGGGGTCATCGGTGACGTCATCACCTTCCCGTACGGGGCTTGGAACCTCCGGGCCGGAGGGCTGGTCCATGGAGGGCAACTGGTTCTTCGACAAGAAAAAGGCCGTTATGGGCGCTCTGTCGGATCTGGGTATCCACAAGATCGATCTGATGCAGTATCTGACGGGGCAGACGGTTATCGAAACCACCGCCAAGATCCTGACCCTCAACAAGCACGACCGGGAGGATCACCTCATCGGCGTGGACGACAACGCCCTGTGCATCCTGCGGATGAACGGCGGCTCTGCCGGCACCATGGCCGCCAGTTGGACGGTATACGGTCAGGAGAGCAACTCCACCTGCCTGTTCGGCACCCGTGGCGTCATGCGGATCTACAACAGTCTCACCGCCCCCATCGAGGTGCGGGATCTGAACAACACCATCACCGCCTATCAGTTCGAGCACCAGACCCGCTCCGGCGTCATCGACGAGTTCATCGACGCACTGGAGCACGACCGGGAGCCGGAGGTCTCCGGGCGGGAGGCACTGACCACCATGCGGACCATTTTCGGCTGCATCAAGTCCTCGGAGACGGGGCGCACCGTCAGTGTCAACAGCTCTTTCGTGACCCATTTGCAGGACGGCTATCGCCGGAATAAGTAAGCTGTCGAAAAAACAGACCAACGGGAGCGGCTGACCGCTCCCGTTTTCGGAGAGGAGCGTTTTCATGTATCGCATCGGTATTGATCTGGGCGGCACCAACATCGCCGTAGGCGTGGTGAACGACCGCTATGAGATCGTGGCCCGCCGCAGCGTCCCCACCGGGGCGGAGCGCCCGGCGGAGGAGGTCATCCGGGACATGGGCGACGCCGTGGAGGAGGCTCTGCGGCAGGCGGGGCTCACGGCGGTGGACTGCGCCTCTATGGGCGTTGGCTCCCCCGGTGCCTGCGACCCCCAGACGGGGGTGGTGAAGCGGGCCTATAACCTCAACTGGTTCGACGTACCGGTGTGCCGGATGCTGCACCAGCGGTTCGGCATCCCCGTTCGGCTGGGCAACGATGCCAACTGCGCCGCTCTGGCGGAGGTGGTGGCCGGTGCTGCCGTGGGCTGTCAGGATATGGTGCTCATTACGCTGGGAACCGGCGTGGGCAGCGGTATCATCTCCCGTGGAAAAATTCTCTCCGGTCTGCGGGGCGGCGCCGGGGAAGCGGGGCATATGCTGCTGGTGCTGGACGGTGAGCCCTGCACCTGCGGCCGCCGGGGCTGCTGGGAGGCCTACGCCTCCGCTACGGCCCTGATCCGCCAGACCCGGCAGGCGGCGCTGGCGCATCCGGAGTCACTGCTGGCTCAGGTGAAGGAGATCACCGGACGTACCGCCTTTGATGCCGCCCAGCAGGGCGATGCCACCGCTAAGGCGGTGGTGGCGCAGTACGCCGTATATGTAGCGGCGGGACTGACGGACTTTGTGAATATTCTGGCCCCGGAGATGATTTTGCTGGGGGGTGGCATCAGCCGTCAGGGGGAGGCTCTGCTGGCCCCTGTCCGGGAGTATGTAGCCACCCATTGCTTCGGCCAGCGGGAGGGAGCCATTCCCACCATCGCTGCTGCGAAGCTGGGCAACGAGGCGGGCATCATCGGCGCCGCCGCCCTGTGAGGGCTTGCGGTTTCAGCACAAGGAGAGGAGGTATTTCCATCGGAAATACCTCCTCTCCTTGTATTGTGGGGAAAAGCAGGCTGTCGGCGGCAAAAGTCCGATACACCCCCGGCAAAATGCACTGCCCCGGAGAGATCTCCGGGGCAGCGTACCATATGCGATCTACTCCCCTCGCCGGAGGGTGCAGCGCTGCACCTCGTCCATGGTGGGGATAGACGGAGCGGCGCCGGGCCGTGACACAGCAATGGCCGCCGCCCGGGACGCCAGATCCAGACACTCCTCCTCCGGACGCCCCGCCGCCATACAGGCCACGAAGTAACCGGTGAAGGTATCTCCGGCGGCGGTGGTGTCCACCGTCTCCGCCTGATAGATGCCCTGCCGCAGGCGGCGCTGGCCGTCGTCGTACACGCAGCCGTGGCTGCCCAGCGTCAGCAGCAGCCGGCACCGGGGCCACCTCTGCCGCAGGGTGTTCAGGATGCCCTCCTCGTCATCGCAGCCCGCCAGAGCGGCTCCCTCGATCTCGTTGAAGATCAGCAGCCATGCCTCCCCCAGCGGCAGCCGGAAGATGGACTCGTCGATGGGGGAGGGATTGAACACGATCCGCAGCCCCCGCCGGGCGGCCTGCGTCATGAGATAGTCCAAGCCGTTGATCTCATTTTGCAGGATGAGATAGTCCCCTGCCTGAAAGCGCGCCAGCACCCGGTCGATCTCCTCGTGGGTGATCTCCTGATTGCAGCCGCCGAAGAGCAGGATGCAGTTCTGCCCGGAGGGGTCCACCTGAATGACGGCATGGCCGCTGGGGCCGTCGCCTACGGCCACAAAGTCCGTGTCCACCCCGCTCTCCCGCAGGATATCCGTCAGAACGGTGCCGTCTCCGCCGATCTTTCCGGCGTGGCTGACCGTTCCCCCGGCCCGTGCGGCGGCGATGGACTGGTTCAGCCCCTTGCCGCCGCAGTGGACGGTGCGGCTGGTGGAGCTCAGGGTCTCCCCCGCCTGCACGAAGTGAGGCACCTGATATACAAGATCCAGATTCAGCGATCCATAGCTGAGAATGTGCGCCATACGCCCCTCCTTACGCCGCCTTTTTTCGGTTGCTCAGTGCCTTCCGCAGCAGCGGCCAGCACAGGGACAGCACCGCCAGCAGCAGGAAGAAGATGCAGATGGGCCGGGTGAAGAAGATGGAGGCGCTGCCCTGACTCAACAGCAGGGACCGGCGCAGATTGCTCTCCGCCAGCGGCCCCAGAATCAGCGCCAGCACGATGGGCGCAATGGGGATCTCCAGCTTCAGGAAGAAATAGCCGATCACGGCGATCAGCAGCATAGCGCCCACGTCGAACATATTGTTCCGCAGGGCATAGGAGCCGAGGATGCCCTTCTTGTTGTAGGTCTGGTCGGCATTCCAGATGGTCATGGACGCCGGACAAATACCATAGGGATTCTTGGCGGTTTCTTTCACTTTCATGATGTTCTTCCTTTCCCGTTTTGAATTGGTGACGATTTCTTCAAGCCTGCACCGCAGGCGGGTATACAAAATTTTTAATTTTTAATTTTTTATGCGGTAAGAAAAAACGATATCCCTCGGGTTAGATCATCAGGTTGTCCCAATAGCGGTTGGGTACGGCTGGCGGCCCGGCGGCCGCCCATGATGGGGAAGGGATATCGTTTTGCTTATGCGTTCATTTTCGCCAGAATTTTCTGGCAGGCGCCCTGAATATGGTCCTCAATGATGTCGTGGGCTCGGGTGAAGTTTCCGGCCTTCAGGGCTGCCAGCAGCCGCTCATGGTCGTCGGAGGCTACCTGCTGCTGGGAGCGGGTGTGGCTGGTAAGAAGGTAGTTGGCCACGATGAACTGGCCCTGAATGCGGTCATAGACCTCGCTGAGACAGCGGTTCCCGGCCTGCTCCACCAGCACCCGGTGGAAATCCAGATCGGTACGCCGGGTCTGGACGATGTTGGACGTCTTGTTGGAGGCTACACACTCCCCCGCCAGATGCTCCAGCGTCTCGAAGTCCATGGGCAGGAGCTTGTTCTGGATATCCGTCAGCGCCTGATGCTCCAGCAGCAACCGCATCTCGATGATATCGCAGACCTCCTTCTCACTGAAGGTGGGCACGGAGAAGTGTCCCTTGCTGGAAAAGACCACCATGCCTTGGGTGTGCATCCGTTTCAGGGCCTGCTGGATGGGGGTCCGGCTGACGCCGTAGCGCTCCGCCAGCTCGTCCAGTTTCAGCGCCTGCCCCGGCTTCCAGTTGCCTTGCAGGATCTCCTCCAGAAATGCTTCGTGGATGGTCACATCCAGATTCTTTTTCAGTGCCATGTGCTTCACCGTTTGTCCTTGTTGTGTTTTTCCCTCTGTTTACGTTCTTATGATAATCCGTCTTTAGATAAATTGCAATACACGAAACCTCCAATTTAATTTTTAATTTTTTATAAAAAACGTAAAATTTCCGTCAATTTTTTCAGATGCTTCCATGTTGGCAAGCCATCGCCGCCGGAAAGCCCACCGGCAGAGCGGTACTTTTCCTGTGACCCACCCTGAACCGGGGGCATAGGATAAGGGCGGAGAGACATTCTCCGATCCGGGCGCAATGCCCAATGGCAAGGGAGGACGGATATGATGATACAGATCCTGCACGCCGCCTTTGTGTACCAGTCCCCGGACGGGGAGGTAGAGGCGCTGCGGGATGTCTCCTTCGATGTGCAGGAGGGGGAATTTTGCAGCATCGTGGGTCCCTCCGGCTGCGGAAAATCCACCCTGCTGTCGGCGCTGGCGGGACTGGAACGACTTTCAGGCGGCAGTCTGGAGTTGGATGGGGAGCCGGTGTGCGGGCCCTCCCGGAAGGTGGGGTTCATGCCCCAGCGGGACCAGCTGTTCGAGTGGCGCAGCATCTGGGGCAACGTGACGCTGGGCCTGACGGTACGGGGCGAGAATACACCGCAGCGGCAGGCCCATGTCCGGGAGCTGCTGGAGCGCTACGGGCTGGCGGACTTCGCTCAGAAGCGGCCCTCCCAGCTCTCCGGCGGGATGCGCCAGCGGTGCGCCCTGATCCGGACGCTGGCGGCTCAGCCCAAGGTGCTGCTGCTGGATGAGCCCTTTTCGGCGCTGGACTATCAGACAAGGCTGGCCGTATCGGCGGATATCTACCGCATCATACGGCAGGAGGGCAAGACGGCGCTGCTGGTGACCCATGATATCTCCGAGGCCATCAGCCTGTCGGACCGGGTGGTGGTGCTGAGTCACCGCCCGGCGGTGGTGAAGAGCATCCACCGGCTGACCCAGCTGCAGGGGGTGCCGCCCTTGCAGCGGCGGGATCACCCGGCCTTCGCCGGGTATTTCAAGTCCATCTGGAAGGAGCTGGAAGTGCATGAAGGATAGCGCTCCTTCGCCCCGGCGGCTGCAATATCTGCGGGACTACCGCCGGAGAAAGCGGTCGATCCGGCTGTGGCAGGTGTGCCTGCTGGCGGGTCTGTTCGCCCTGTGGGAGCTTACCACCCGGCTGGGCCTCAGCGACGGCTTTCTCACCAGCAGCCCCAGCCGCATGGCCGGTACCCTGCAAAGCTTGTGGCACAGCGGGGACCTGTGGCGGCACATCGGCACCTCGTGTCTGGAGACGGTGGTGGGCTTCACCGCCGGAACGCTGCTGGGAACCGCCATCGCCGTGGCCATGTGGTGGCCATCAGTCAGGGGTTCTTCGCTGATGAGGGCCTGACGGTGGAGCTGAGCAACGGCGGCGGCGCCGACAAGGTCATGACCGCCGTGGTGTCCGGTCAGGCGGACATAGGGCTGGCGGGGCCGGAGGCCAGCATCTACGTGGCCCAGCAGGGCAAGGAGGATCCTCCGGTGATCTTCGCCCAGCTGACCCGGCGGGACGGCTCGTTTCTGGTGGGCCGCAGCGACGGCCCCTTCCGCTGGGAGAACCTGCGGGGCAGCACCATCATCGGCGGCCGGGCCGGGGGCGTGCCGGAGATGACGCTGGAGTACGTCCTGCGCCAGCACGGACTGACCCCCGGTGAGGACGTGACCGTGGACACCTCGGTGCAGTTCAACATGATGGCCGGTGCCTTCACCGGCGGCGGTGGGGATTATGTGACGCTGTTCGAGCCCACCGCCACGGAGGTGGAGCAAGCGGGCAAGGGATACATCCTCTGCTCCATCGGTCAGGAGAGCGGCGAGATCCCCTACACCGCCTATTTCGCCAACCGCAGCTACCTGACGGCTAACGCCGGCACGGTGCAGCGCTTCACCAACGCCATCGCCCGTGCTCAGCGCTGGGTGGCGGAGCATACGGACCGGGAGGTGGCGGAGGCCATCTGCGGACAGTTCCCGGATACGGATCTGGCGGTTCTGGAACGGGTCTGCGCCCGGCACCGGGAGATCGATGCATGGAACCTGACACCGGTGATGGAGCAGGCGGCGCTGGAGCGGCTGGAGACGGTGATGACCACCGCCGGACAACTGAAGCAGGAGGAATGGGTGGACTTCGACCGTCTGGTGGATAACTCCTTCGCCCAAAAGGCAAGCTAAGGGCAGAAGCTGCCCCTCGCCGGAGAAGCATGAGGGCTGCTCACCGGCGGCCCTCATGCTATCGCAGCAGGCGCTCCCGGCAGTAAAAAGAGCCGTCACGCATAGCGTGACGGCTCTTTTCAATCAATAGGGAGACCTTACTCCGCCTTGGGGGCAGCGGCCTTCTCGGCGGCAGCCTTTTCAGCGGCGGCCTTGGCGGCAGCAGCCTTCTTCTCGGCAGCGGCCTTCTGCGCAGCCTTGAACTTCTCCTTCTCCTCGGGAGTGGGGATGGGCTCAATGGCGTTCAGGCGCCGCAGTTGGTACACTTCTCCTTATCCACCACGGCAGCGCCGTTGGGGCCGATGTGGAGCGCATCGAACTTGCAGGCGGCCACGCAGGAGCCGAAGCCCAGGCAGCCGTACTTGCAGGCCAGAGCGTCGCCGCCGCAGACCTTGGTGGCGGCCAGACAGTCATGCACGCCCCGGTACTCGAAGTTCTTCACGGCGTTGGTGCCGCCGTTGCAGAGCACGTGAGCCACCATCTTCTCGCCGGAGGGAGCCTCCATGCCCATGATGGCAGCGATTTTGGCAGCGCCCTCGGCGCCTGCGGGAGCGCAGGCGGTGACGGGAGCCTTGCCGGCCAGAATGGCCTCGGCGCAGCCGGCGCAGCCGGGATAGCCGCAGCCGCCGCAGTTAGCGCCGGCCAGACAGGCCTGGATCTCCGGCAGGCGGGGGTCTACCTCCACCTCAAAGACCTTGGCGGCGACAGCCAGGATCAGGCCAAACACGATGGCCAGAGCGCCCAGAACCACGACCGCCCAGATGATCGTTGTAAAATCCATGATTTTCTACCTCCTTACCAGACCTGCAGGCCGCTGAAGCCCATGAAGGCCAGCGCCATCAGACCGGCGGTGACCAGTGCGATGGGGAAGCCCTCGAAGGCCTTGGGGCACTCGCTGGAGACATCCAGCTGCTCACGGACAGCCGCAAACAGGAAGATAGCCAGCAGGAAGCCCAGACCGCCGGTGATGCCGTAGACCACGGACTCGATGAAGTTGTAGCTGTTCTGAGTGTTCAGCAGCGCCACGCCCAGAACTGCGCAGTTGGTAGTGATCAGGGGCAGATACACGCCCAGAGCGGCGTACAGGGTGGGAATGTTCTTCTTCAGGAACATCTCCACGAACTGCACCAGGGCGGCGATGACCAGAATGAAGGCCACGGTCTGCATGAAGCCAAGCCCCAGATTGTCCAACAGCTTATTGACGGGGTAGCACAGGGCGGAGGCCAGACCCATCACGAAGGTCACGGCTGCGCCCATACCGACAGCGGTGTCGATCTTCTTGGACACGCCCATAAAGGGGCAGATGCCCAAAAACTGGGAGAAAATAAAGTTATTGGTCAGGATAGCGCCAAGGGCGATGGCCAACAGTTCAGTCACTTTCATAGCTTACTTGGCCTCCTTTTCCTTTTTTGCGTTGCTCTTGGCCATGGCCCACTGCATCAGAGCAATGAGGGCGCCCAGCGTCAGGAAGCCGCCCACGGGCATGGTCAGGATCTTGATGCCGAACTCCTCAGGGAAGATGGTGATGCCGGGGGCGCTGCCCAGTCCGCCGCCGCCCAGCAGGCCGCCGCCGAACTTACCGCTGCCCAGCAGCTCACGCACCACGCACATACAGATTAGTACCAGCGTGTAGCCGATACCCTGGCAGATGCCGTCCACGGCGGAGGCACCTACGGGGTTCTTGGAGGCAAACGCCTCGGCACGGCCCAGGATGATGCAGTTCACCACGATCAGGGGGATGAACACACCCAGCGACTCGGACAGGGCCGGAACGAATGCCTGGATCAGCAGATCCACGCAGGTCACGAAGCCGGCGATCACCACGATGAAGCATGGCGATACGCACCTCATTGGGGATGATCTTGCGCAGCATGGAAATAAAGACATTGGACAGCGTCAGGATGATGAGCACCGACACGCCCATGCCCAGGCCGTTGAAGAACGAGGTGGTGATGGCCATGGTGGAGCACATACCCAGCAGCTGTACCAGAACGGGGTTCTGAGTGATCAGACCCTCTTTGAATTGCTTACCGAAATTCATATCTCAGCTCCTCCTCTCTTAACCCAGAGCGGCCACAGCGGCCAGCGCTGCGTTGGCGCCCTTGGTCACGCCCTTGGTGGAAACGGTGGCGCCGGAGATGGCGGTGACGGTTTTGCCCACCTTCAGAGTGCCTGCGCCGCTCATGCCAACGAACTGGTCCAGAACGGGTACACCGTCGTCATTGGGCATATTGCCGCACACCTTGGTGCCGATACCGGAGGTCTCGGAGTGACTCACCACGGAGATACCGGTGATCTTCTGCTCGGCATCTACACCGATGACCATCTCGATGAGGCCCTGAGAGCCGCTGGCCGTCAGCTTCACAGCGTAGCCGGCAGGCTGGCCGTCGAAGGTGACCGTGTACATCTCCTCCAGCGTACCGCCCATTTCCTTGGCGGCGTCCATGACCTCCTGAGGAATGGAGGTGATCTCGTCGTATGTACTGCCGGCCTCGGTGACGGCCTCCAGAGCCGTCTGAGTAGCGGCGGCGTTCATGGCGGCGATCTTGTCGGCGGTGACGCTGTTGACCAGACCCAGCAGCAGAGCCACCACCAGAGAGATGATGGTCAGCGTACCGGCGACCTTCAGAATAAACTTACCGGAGATCTTCATTTTGCAGCCGCCTCCTTCTTGTCTTTCTTGATGGCACCGTAGATGGTGGGCCGGATGTACTTATCCAGCAGCCAGGTGGTGCAGTTCATAATGAGGATGGAGTAGCACACACCCTCGGGATAGGAGCCGAACCGGCGGATGAAGCAGGTGATAAGGCCGCAGCCCACGCCGAAGATGGCCTGCCCCAGCTTGGTCACAGGGGAGGTGGCATAGTCGGTGGCCATAAAGATGGCGCCCAGCATCAGGCCGCCGCCGAAGACGTTGTAGAGCATGAAGTCCACAGCGCTCATACCGGCGGGAGCGGAGATCAGGGTCAGCACCGCCACGGTGCCGATGTAGCACACGGGGATCTGCCAGTTGATGACCCTACGCAGCAGCAGATACACAAAGCCCAGCAGCAGGGCCAGAGCAGAGGTCTCACCCAGAGAGCCGCCGATGCGGCCGATGAACATATCGCTGATGGAGAAGGTGGAGGTCAGGTCATTGACCGCCGCCAGTGCATCCTCAGCCGTCTCGGCGGAGAAGATGCCCTTCATCACAGCCATGGGGGTGGAGCTGGTCACCACGTCGGCGGTGGAGCCCACCAGAGGCAGCTTGGAGCCGAAGCCCACCCAATGGGTCATGGCGCTGGCATAGCTGGCCAGCAGCATGGCACGGCCCACCAGAGCGGGGTTGACGAAGTTGCAGCCGATGCCGCCGTAGAGCTGCTTGACCACCACGATGGAGAAGAAGCCGCCGATGATCAGCATCCACACCGGTGTGGTGGGGGGGCAGACAAAGGCCAGCAGGATACCGGTGACCACAGCGGACAGATCACCGATGGACTGGGGCTTCTTCAGGAGCTTGCGATAGGCCCACTCCCAGAACACGCAGGCGGCCACGGACACCAGCACCATGGTGAGGGCCCGCACGCCGAACACATAGATGCTCATGACCAGAGCGGGCAGCAGGGCGATGATGACATCCAGCATGATGCTCCGGGTGTTATCCTTGGAGCGGATATGGGGAGAGGAGGATGCGATCAGCTTCAAATTTTTGTAATCCGTCATTGCTTACGCCTCCTTCTTCTCGGCAGCTGCCTTTTCGGCCTCCGCCTTGGCCTTGGCGGCCATTCTCGCATTATTGACCTTCTGCTTGCCCATGCGGAAGGCATGGATCAGAGGCAGACGGGCAGGACAGATATAGGTGCAGGCGCCGCACTCGATGCAGTCCATGCCGTGGAGGGTGTTCTGCCAAGTGTCCACGTCGCCCTTCATCAGGTACTTGTACATGAACACAGGCTCCAGACGCATGGGGCAAACGCCCACGCACTTGCCGCAGCGGATGCACTGGGGATTCTCCTCGTACTTCTCCTCGTTCTCGCAGAAGGCCAGCATGGCGCCGGTGCCCTTGGCCACGGAGATGTCCGCGGTGTACTGGGCCAGACCCATCATGGGGCCGCCCATGATCAGCTTGTATGTACCTCCCTTCAGGCCGCCGCAGGCGTCGAACAGCCTGGAGACGGGGGTGCCGATGGGGCACTCCAAGTTCTTGGGCTCCACCACGCCGGAGCCGGAGACGGTGACGATCTTGCGCACCACGGGCATACCGGTGGTCAGGGCCCGGTAGATGGCGCATGTGGTGTTGATGTTGAATACGGCAGCAGCCGTATCGGCGGGCAGGCCGCCGGGGGGCACCTGGCGGCCGGTGATGGCCTGACAGAGCTGCTTCTCACCGCCCTGGGGGTAGCGGCAGCGCAGGGGCTCCACCACCACGGGGGCCTTCTGCTCGGCAATGACCTTGTTCATGGCGTCGATGCCGTTGCGCTTGTTGTCCTCCACGCCGATGACGACCTTGTCCACGCCGAACATCTTGGCCAGATAGTTGGCGCCGCCGATGATCTCCTCGGGCCGCTCCAGCATGGTGCGGTGGTCGCCCGTGATGTAGGGCTCGCACTCCGCGCCATTGATGATCACATGTCACCTTGCCGATGCCGGAGCTGATCTTCACGTGGGTGGGGAACGTAGCACCGCCCATGCCGACGATGCCGGCGTTCTTGACGATCTCCACCAGCTGCTCGGGAGTCAGGCTGTCGGGATCCTCCACGGGATGAATGTCCGGGCACACGGTGTTCTGAAAATCGTTCTCGATCACCACAGACATCATGGTGCCGCCCATAGAGAAGGGGCGGGGCTCCACGGCCTTTACGGTACCGGACACGCTCGCATGAATGGGAGCGGACACGAAACCGCCGGGTTCACCGATCTTCTGACCGATGGTCACCTTGTCGCCCACCGCAACGATAGGCTTGCAAGGCGCACCGATGTGCATAGACATGGGAATGACCACCTCAGCCGGGGCTTCCAGCTGTTTGATGGCCTTTTCATTGGTTGCGGCCTTCATGTCATTGGGATGAACGCCGCCAAAGAAAGCTTGTGCCATTGTCTTTCACCTCATCTTACTCCTTGGTGGCTGCGCCACCACATACTGCACATTAGTCTACAACAAAATTGCCCCGTTGGCAAGACCTAAGCTTTCATTTTTGTCACTTTTTGAATACTGGAGACTGGGAACTCCGCCTTTCACGCACGTTTGTCCGTGTTTGTCCACGTTTTTCCGGAATATCCAGTTTCTCCCACCGGCGCAGTTCGGATGCGCCTCTTGCCAAATGGGAAGGCTATATGATAAAATAAACACCTATATAGATATCCTGCGGCACAGACCGCAGGAGAGAAAGGACACAAAACACATGATGAACCGTATTGAGCTGAAGCAGGAGGCCAAGGGCGTTGTCCGCACCGCCGCCGTCTCTGCCTATTTGTTCGCTTTGCTCTATCTGGCCCTGACGGAGCTGCTGCAGGGGGCCAGCGTCTACGTCAACGGCGACGTGGCGCTCTATATGCAGACGTATTTCCCCAACGTCCCCATCCCCTCTTATCTCTACCCGGTGGCGCTGCCCACCACGGTGGTGACGCTGGTGGCGGTGGTGTGCTGGCTGCTGCGGGTACTGCTGCAGGGCGGCTGGGTGCTGTACCATCTGGGCGTGCGCCGGGGCGAGGAGATGCCTTACGCCACCCTCTTCGACGGCTTCGGCTTCATCGGCAAGCTGATCCTGCTGAATATCGTCATCACCCTCTATGTTTTCCTGTGGTCCATGCTGCTTATCATCCCCGGTATCATCGCCGGCTACCGCTACCGTTTTGCCGTCTATAACCTGTGTGAGAACCCCGATATGGGCGTCATGGAAGCCATCAGCATGAGCAAGGCACAGACCGCCGGGTATAAGGGCGACCTGTTCCTGCTGGACCTGACCTTCATCGGCTGGAACCTCCTGTGCAGCCTGACGATGGGCATCCTCTCCATCTGGATCGCTCCCTATATCATCCAGACCAACATCGGCTATTTTCAGGAGATCAAGCGTATCAAGGGCATCGGCTGGCAGGCCCGTCCTGAGCAGCCCGACGATACCTTCCGCCCCACGGACCCCTTCGGCCCGGAGCTGTAAGGCCACCTTATTGTATTAAGCTGCCGCAAACCACCCGTAGGGGCGACTCTTGCGACCGCCTGCAGCGATCGATAAAAGAGCCGCACCCGCACGGAAGTGACCCCCAAAAGTCAGACAAAAACCAGAATAAGCGGCCTAAACGGCCTGAATCCTGTACTGCACAGGGTTCAGGCCGTTTAGTTTTAATTTGATTCTGTGGTTATTGCAGTAACCGATATACGCAACAATGGCCTTTTCGAGTTGGTCAATGGAATCAAACGTTTCTAAATAGAACAATTCCGTTTTAAGCAGCCCAAAGAAATGTTCGGCGACAGCATGATCCAAGCAGGTCGCTTTACGAGACATACCTTGTGTAGTGCCTTTTTCTTTCAGCACCCGCTGGTAAGCCTTCATCTGGTACTGCCACCATACTGTCCAACAAATGGGGTGCAGTTCAGCCCAGCCTGCGCCTTCTTTATAGCATAGCTTCGCCTTTACAGCTCGATCTCGCCCCGGACCAACGTCACGGCCGGGCCGCCCACCTTGACGAAGGGCTGGCCGTCCTTCAGGATGACCTGAGCGGAGATCATGGAAGGCCGCCCCATCTTCTCGCCCTGCACCACAGTGTACACCTTATCCAACTCCACCAGCCCGTGCCGGTACAGATAGTAGACCAGCGCCCCGTTGGAGGTGCCGGTGGCGGCTTCCTCATCGATGTCATACAGGGGAGCGAAGTTCCGGGCATGGATCATGCCATCGGCGGTGTTGACGGTGAAGGCGTGGACGCCTACCACGTTATACCGGCGGGAGTGCTCCGTCAGAGCCGGGAAGTCCGGTGCGATCTTCTCCAGTTCCGCCTCATCGGCCACGGGCATCATGATGTCCGTCAAACCGGTGGACACCTTCTGGGGCAGGAGCATCAGCTCCGGCTTCCCGGTCACGGCGCCCTGTCCGCCGGCGGAGAGGCCCATGATGCGGTACAGCTCCTCCAGCTCCTCCGGTGTCTCCAGCCGCTGGAAGGCCTGGGGCTTGGCCATGTCCATGAGGATGGCGTCCTTGCCCACCACCACCTCCAGCGTACCGGAGAGCGTCTCATCGATGTAGGTGCCGCCCTCGGCCACCAGTCCCATCTCCTGCAGAGCGTGGAAGCTGCCGATGGTGGCGTGGCCGCACAGTTCCACCTCCGCAGCGGGGGTGAAGTAGCGGATATGGAAGCGGTTCCCGCCCAGGGGCTTGATGAAGGCCGTCTCGGAGTAGCGCAGCTCCGCCGCCGTTTTCCGCATAGTCTCATCTGCGGGGAACTCCGCCCCCTCCGGCAGCAGAACGACACCTGCGGGGTTGCCGCCGAAGGTCTGCCGGGTAAATGCATCTACGATCTGGAATTTCATGTGCTGATTCTCCTTTCTGACAGGCAGGCTTTCTGCGATGCCGCAGCGCTGCCTGTTTCGTGGCCTTGTCTCTGACTTCTTTATATCATAGTCTCCTCCGACTGTAAAGCTGTTTCTTCCCCCACAGACTGCGCCATGCCGGGAAAACGGCTGCCTACAAGGCAGCGTCAATGGTCGCCGCCGTTTTTCCGGGAAGAACCGGTAGCGTGACACATCCGCATCCGAGATTTCGCCCGTGCAGCGCTGCCAGCCTACCTCCCGGAAGCCAACGGCGCCGGATGGACGCAAAACCTTGTACACGATGCACAAAATTTCTCACGTTCTTTGTGCGAACGACACAAAAACCGAAGGAGTGTACACAATGCAAGGACAAATGCACGCAGTTTGGAGAAAAATACGAAACCTTGCTGCTCCGGGTGGCGGATTTCATGGAATTTTGACATTGCACATTCCCGCATTTCCTCGTATCCTTATGGACATATTAAAACCGCCGAGGAAAGGGGCGAATGTCATGTTGAAAAGCATTTATTTGCAGCAGGTTTACAGTGACCTGGCAGCACGGGATCCCGAACAGAAGGAGTTCCATCAGGCCGTGCGGGAGGTGCTGGAGAGCCTGGACCTGATGATCGACAGCCACCCGGAGTACCGGGAGGCCGCCCTGCTGGAGCGGTTCGTGGAGCCGGAGCGGGTGGTGGCCTTCCGAGTCCCGTGGATGGATGATACCGGCCGCATCCGGGTGAACCGGGGCTACCGGGTGCAGTTCAACTCCGCCATCGGCCCCTACAAGGGGCGGCCTGCGGTTCCATCCGTCGGTGAACCTGTCCATCCTGAAATTTCTGGGCTTCGAGCAAATTTTGAAGAACAGCCTCACCGGCCTGCCCATGGGCGGCGGCAAGGGCGGTTCCGATTTTGACCCCAAGGGCAAGAGCGACCGGGAGGTCATGCGCTTCTGCCAGAGCTTCATGACGGAGCTTCAGCGGCACATCGGCCAGTTCGTGGACGTCCCCGCCGGGGACATCGGCGTGGGTGGCCGGGAGATCGGCTACCTGTTCGGCCAGTATAAGCGCATCCGTGACAGCTTCGACGGCGGCGTCCTTACCGGCAAGGGCCTGTCCTTCGGCGGCTCCCTGACCCGCAACGAGGCCACCGGCTACGGCCTGTGCTACCTGACGGAGGAGATGCTGCACTGCATGAAGCAGGAGAGCCTGCAGGGCAAGCGAGTGGCCATTTCCGGCAGCGGCAACGTGGCCATCTTTGCCTGCCAGAAGGCGCAGGAGCTGGGGGCCAAGGTCATCACCATGAGTGACTCCAACGGCTGCATCTACGACCCGGAGGGCATCCGGCTGGACGTGGTGAAGGACATCAAGCTCCGCCGCCGTGGCCGCATCCGGGAGTATGCCCAGTTGGTCCCCGGCAGCGAGTTCCGCAGCGACTTCCGGGATCTGTGGTCCGTCCCCTGCGACGTGGCCCTGCCCTGTGCCACCCAGAATGAGATCGACGCTGAGACGGCCCGGCGCATCGTCCGCGGCGGTGCCATGGCGCTGGCGGAGGGGGCCAATATGCCCAGCACCCCTGCCGCCATCGAGGTGCTGCGGGAGGGCGGCGTCCTGTTCGCCCCCGCCAAGGCCGCCAACGCCGGCGGCGTGGCCGTCAGCGGTCTGGAGATGTGCCAGAACAGTATGCGCCTGGCATGGACCTTCGACGAGGTAGACCAGCGCCTGCATCAGATCATGCTGGACATCTTCCACAACATCTACGACGCCTCCGTGGAATACGGCGTCCCCGGCAACCTGTTGGACGGTGCCAATATCGCCGGCTTCCGCAAGGTGGCGGACGCCATGCTGGCGCAGGGTGTCTGTTAACATTGCTTTCGTTTTCTTCCTTACTCTTTTTCTCCACCATTGGCAAAGGGCCGGGTGCTTGAAGCACCCGGTCCTTTGCCGTTCTTATAAAAGAGAATTTACCCCAGCAGACCGGCGCCGAAGTCCTCCAGCGCCCCATAGATGTTGCTGGTTTTCATCAAAGACCTCCTCGAAGGCGGCAGCCAGCTTCTCATCGTCGGCACCGCTCAGCGCCAGAGACCACGCCTGGGAGATGTACTCCGTCAGGATCTCCGTCATCAGGCTCCCGGCATTGACATAGGTGAACTCCACCGGTACCGTGGCGGTATCGCCGTCCACGGTGGCCTCGCCCACCTGATACTTCAGCTGCCCGGCGCAGGACTTCATGAAGTCCATGATCTTCTGGGCCACGGCATCGTCGCTGTCCACGTCCTCCAGATCCGACAGCTCCAGATCGTCACCGTTTTCAAAGCACTGGGCAATGGCCTTCTCGTCCAGTTCCTGCAATCCCTTGCAGAACTGGCCCACCACGCCCTCCGGGCCGGCCTTGCCGCCGCAGGCGGTAAGGCTCAGCGCCAGCACCAGCGCCAGCATCAGGGAAATCACTTTTTTCATAGGTCGCTTCCTTTCTCCGTCGTTGTTCTCTTTCTCATAGAGCTTCATGCCCTCCACACACTATATCATATCTCTGTTCCCTTGACAAGGGATCAGACAAGACTGCTGCGGCAAGAAAGGCCTACTGCCCCAGGTGCAGCTCCTTCAGCCGCCGGAAGCTGGCCCGTGCCAGCAGAAAACCGCCCACCGCCAGCAGGGCGCAGGCCCCGCCCAGCAGGAAGGTAACAGCGTCCATCTGGGCGTTTTCGCAGAGATAGGAGAAAATGCGGTAGGCTCCCATCACCATGAGGATGCCCGCCAGCAGCAGCGCCACCAGCAGGGTATCGTTTTCACATTCCCGAAGCTTTTTCATTCCCTGCACCTCACTCCGTCACGGCGACGTCCAACTCGAACTCCTCCGGCAGGAACCGGGGGCAGACGTTGCTGCTGGTGCAGATGACGGAGGCCGCCAGACGGCTGCCGATGGCGCAGGACTGCCCCAGCGTCTTCCCGTAGGTGAGGCCGATGGTGGCCCCGGCGAAAAAGGCGTCCCCGGCCCCGGTGGTGTCCTGCACCTCCACACGGGTGGCGGGGCAGATGCCGCTCTCGCCGTCCATCTCGGCATACACAGCCCCCTGCTCGCCCATGGTGACGATCATCCGGGGGATACGGGCGCTGCGGACCTTCAGCCGCAGGAGCTCCTCCATCTCCGCCGGGGTCTTTTCGCTGTAATCGTCGGAGAACAGGATGCCCGCCTCCTGCAAATTGCACACGAAGCAGCTGGTCTGCTGTAAAAAGTCCCGCCGCTCCACGGCGATACTCATGTTGGACACCACGGCGTATACCGCCTTGCCGTACTTCCGGGCGTAGGCGAACACCCGCTTGACCAGTTCCTTGTCCATGTCGATCTCCAAAGCGATGCTGTCGGCGTCCCGGAAGATCTCGTCACCCTTCTCGTCCAGCAGTGCCGCCAGCGGCCGCAGATCCGGCCGCTTGGAGATGGAGGCGCACACGTCTCCGTGGTTGTCGAATACCGCCAGCCACGCCCCCATGCCGTCCGGCGTCCGGAGGATGTAGTCGGTGTTCACCTTGTGGTTCCGTAGCTGCCGCACTACATCCTCCCCCATGCCGGTGTCGTCCACCAGACTGACGAAGGTGGGCCGCAGCTCCACATTGGCGATGTCCTCCACCACGTTGCGGGATACGCCGCCGGGAACCTGCTCCACCCGTCCCACGTTGCGCCCGCCGGGGATATAGGTGCTCAGGGGATACCCTTTCACATCCACAAATACGGCGCCCAGAACCACAATGCCCATCTCAGCCGCTCCTTTCGCTGCGTTGTGACAAATTTCGACTTCTATTATACGCAGGCCCCGGCCCTTCGTCAACGAAAACGGAGAAAACCGCAGCGGGAGTTACGCTCCCGCTGCGGTTTTCCGTAAATTCTGCCCTACAGCTTGCCCGCCAGACTCTCCAGCGCCTCGCTGAGGGCCTCCTCATAGGTGGGGTGGGGCCGCATGGCGGCCAGCAGCTGCCCCGGTGTCATGCCGTTGGCAATGGCCTGCCCCAGCTGCCCGATGATGTCGCTGGCATTGGGACACATCAGCTGCGCCCCCAAAATGGCCCCGGTCTCGGCGTGGGCTGTGACCTTCATGAAGCACCGGCCGGGGTCTGCGATTACGGTCCGGGCGTTGCCGCCCATGACGCACTTGCCGGTCTTGACGGGGATGCCCCGCTCCTTGGCCTCCGCCTCCGTCAGTCCCACGGCGGCGATCTCCGGCCGGCAGTAGATGCAGCTGGGTACGGCGTCCATGCACACCCCGGCGGACAGCCCCGCCATGTGCTCCACGCAGGCTGCCCCCTGTGCTGCCGCCACATGGGCCAGCTGCACCGGGGAGGACACATCCCCGATGGCGTACACGCCGGGGATGCTGGTCTGGTAGTGCTCATCCACCCACAGACCGTGGCCATTGGTCTCCGGCGTCAGTCCCTCGGCAAACAGTCCATCCCGGAAGGCCCTGCGGCCGATGGCGCACAGCACCGCCTCCCCCACGGCGCAGCCGGGGGTCTCCTTGGCGGTGTAGTGGACGGCAATGCCCGATTCTGGCCCAGCTCCCGATCCATATTGGGCAGCAGCCGGTCCATGCCCTCCAGCAGGGTGACGCTGCACCCCAGATCGCTGTAAAACGTGGCGAACTCCACGCCGATGACGCCGCCGCCGATGATGACGATGGAGCGGTACAGGTGATCCGTCCCCTCCAGCAGTTCATCGGAGGTCATGGCCAGCTCCAGCCCCGGAATGGGGGGCCGCACCGGCACGGAGCCGGTGGCGATGAGGATGCGCCGGGCCTCATAGTCGCCGCCGCTCTCGCCGGTGACACGGACGTTTTCCGGCGCCGTGATGACGGCCCGGCCCCGCAGCAGCGTCACGCCTGCGCCCTTCAGAAGGCTCTCCACCCCGCCGCACAGCTGGCGGGAGATACGCTCCTTATAGGCAAATCTCCGGGATGTCCGCCCGCAGACCCTCTGCGTGGATGCCGATGGCGGCGCCGTCTGCGGCGCTGCGGTAGACCTCCGAAGCATGGAGCAGCGTTTTGGTGGGGACGCACCCCCGGTTCAGGCAGGTGCCGCCCCAGCTGCGCTCCTCCACGATGGCGGTGGAAAGTCCCAGCTTGGCCGCCCGTGCGGCGGCGGTATAGCCACCGGGGCCCGCCCCGATGACCAGCAGATCAAACATAGCCGTTCTCCTTTCAGATATCCTGCCGCCGCAGCAGAGCGCACAGGTCCGCCGCCACCTCCCGGCAGGCGGGGGCCTCCTCCACTCGGCGGCAGAGGTCCTCCACCCGGAAGGGGCAGCCCTCCAACCCTCTGGCAAGGGGCTGGGCGAAACTCTCGTCCATGGCGTCGGTCCACACGGCGGCGTGGCGGCACACGCCGCCCTCCACCGCCAGCTCCAGCGTCAACTCCCCCCCACGGGAACCGCTCCCCGCAGGAGAAGGTGCAGGGCATCGCCTGCCCGTAGACCCAGTCATAGCTGTGAAAACGCTGATAGTGCCGCTCCAGAGCGTCCTGTTCCAGCCGGGACAGCTCCAGCCGCCGGGTGGGGAGGCCGTATACCTCAGAAAAGGCCGCCCACAGCGCCTCCTCCATGTGGGAGACGGTCAGCCCCGGCTGCACCTGAGAGAGATTCACCACACGGGAGCGTACCGACGCCACGCCCTTGCTCTCCAGCTTCCCCTGAGAGGGGGCCAGATACCGGCCCAGCTTCTCCATGTCCACGTCGATGAGCAGCGTCCCGTTGTGGAAGGAGCGCCCTCCGTGATGATAGAAGGAGTTGCCGGAGAACTTCCGGCCGCCGGTGAGAATGTCGTTGCGGCCGGAGCACTCCGCCGGGATACCCAGACGGCGGCAGGCCGCCACCAGCACCTCCTGCTGACGGCGCAGATCGTAATCCGCCGTAGGCAGGGAGAAGGTGAAGTTCAGATTGCCCATGTCGTGGTACACCGCCCCGCCGCCGGAGAGCCGCCGGGGCCAGCACGCCGCCCTCCTGCTCCAGCAGCGTGGTGCGGCACTCCCGCCATGCGTTCTGGTTCCGGCCGATGACCACCGTGTGGCGGTTCTGCCACAGATACAGGATGCAGGTATCCTCCGGCACCGTCTCCGTCAGATACGCCTCCGTGGCCAGATTCCGGTGGGGATCGGTGCAGCCGTCCCGATAGGTCAGCAGCTGTCGGATCATGCCTGCCACCGCAGAATGGGATTGCGGGCCGCCTGCACCTCGTCGGGCCGTCCGATCTGGGCATTGTGGGGGGCGGTACGCATGGTCTCCGGGTCAGTGTGGGCCAACTGGTACAGCTGGCGGAACACCTCCGCCGCCTGATCCAGCGTCTCCCGGCTCTCCGTCTCCGTGGGCTCCAGCATCAGTGCCTCATGAACGATGAGAGGGAAGTACATGGTGGGGGGATGGATGCCCCGGTCGATGAGGCTCTTGGCCACATCCAGCGCCGAGACGCCGGTCTCCTTCTTGAAGTCCTCCAGCCCCAGCACGAACTCGTGCATACAGATGCGGTCAAAGGCGGGCTGGAAGGTGCCCTGAATGCGCCGCATGAGATAGTTGGCGTTGAGGACGGCGTTCTCCGCCGCCCGGTGTTGGGCCGTCGGCGGTCTCCCAGCACCGAGGGGAAGCCGTCGGCGGCGGAGGGAATGTTCACCACCTGATAGCCGCACATGGCGGCGGTGGCGGGATTGGTGCCGTGGGCGCTGTCGGGAACGATGATCTTGGTGCGCTGATGATCGCCCCGTGCATCGTGATACTGCTTGATCAGCAGCACACCGGTGAACTCGCCGTGAGCGCCGGCGGCGGGCTGGAAGGTCATGCCGTCCATGCCGGTGATCTGGCAGAGATAGCGGCTGGCAGTATCCAGCACCTCCCGGCATCCGGCCACGGCGTGCTCCGGGGCCAGGGGATGCACCCCGGCAAAGCCCGGCAGGGCCGCCATCTCCTCGTCGATACGGGGGTTATACTTCATGGTGCAGGAACCCAGTGGATAAAAGCCGCAGTTGACGCCGTGGACGTGCTGGCACAGCTCCGTGTAGTGGCGGCTCAGATCCACCTCGCTGAGCTCCGGCAGGGACGGAGCCTCCTGCCGCCGCAGCTCCTGCGGCAGCTGCACCTCCTCCACGTCGCACCGGGGCAGGATGCTGCACCGGCGGCCGGGAACGCTCTTTTCAAAGATCAGCTTCATTTGCTCAGCACCTCCTTCACCACGGCGGCGGTCTCATCCAGCACGGCACGGGAGACCTTCTCCGTGGCGCACCACAGGATGCCGCCCTCTACCGGCAGGCCGCCCAGAATACCGTGCTGCTCCAGCGCCTCCAGCACCTCCGGCACACGGGGAAGCTCCGTGACGAACTCGTGGAAATATTCCCCCGGATACCGCAGGGACACGCCGGGGATGGCGCACAGGGCCTTTGCCAGATAGTGTGCCTTGGACAGGCACTGCCGTGCGGCCTCCGCCATGCCCTCCGGCCCCATGGATGCCATATAGACGCTGGCCGTCAGGGCGCACAGGGCCTCGTTGGAGCAGATGTTGCTGCTGGCCTTCTCCCGGCGGATGTGCTGCTCACGGGCCTGCAGAGACAGGACGAAGCAGCGCTGGCCACGGCTGTCCACTGTCTGGCCCACGATGCGGCCGGGGAGCTTACGCATATGCTTTTGCACCGTGGCCATAAAGCCCAGATACGGGCCGCCCCAGCCAAGGGGCATCCCCAGAGGCTGCCCCTCACCTACGGCCACATCAGCGCCGCAGTCTCTGGGGGTCTTGAGGATGGCGGCGGCAATGGGGTTCACCCCCAGAATATACAGAGCGCCCCCCTGATGGATGATCTCGCCCAGCGCCTCAGCCTCCTCCAGCTGACCGAAGAAGTTGGGCTGCTGGATGTACACGCCGGAGACGTCGCCCCCGGCCAGCATCTGACGCAGGGCCTCCGGGTCCGTGCGGCCGTCCTTCACGGGGATGACACGCAGCTCGTCGCCGGTGCCGTAGCAGTAGGTGCGGACGGTGTTGATGGTGTCCGGGTGGGCCGCAGCGGAGATCAGCGTTACCCGGCGCTTGCGGTCCCGGCACATGGCGGCGGCCTCGGCGGCGGCAGTGGCGCCGTCATAGACGGAGGCATTGGACACGTCCATGCCCGTCAGCTGGCAGATCATGGTCTGATACTCGAAGATGGACTGCAAAATGCCCTGACTCATCTCCGCCTGATAGGGGGTGTAGGCGGTGAGGAACTCCTCCTTGGCGGGGACATACTTCACCAGCGAGGGGATGTAGTGGTCATAGGCTCCGGCGCCCCGGAGAATAGCAGAGTAGGCGGTGTTCCGGGCGGCCATGGCGGTCATGGTGCGGCTGACCTCCAGCTCGCTCATGCCCTCCGGCAGGTCCAGCCCGTCCCGCAGCAGCATCTCCTCCGGCACGTCCCGGTACAGCTGGCGGAAGTCGTGAAGGCCGATGGCCTCCAGCATCTCCTGCCGCTGGGCGGGCGTGGAGGGAACATAGCTTCCCATATCAGCCCTCCTGCTGGCAGAAGGCCTCGTAGCCGTCGGCGTCCAGCAGCTCCTCCGTGGCGGTGACGCCCTCCACCTTGATGATCCATGCGTCGTAGCACTGGCTGTTCAGCAGCTCCGGAGCGTCCAGCAGCTCCTCGTTGACAGCGCACACCGTGCCGGACACAGGGCTTACCAGATCGCTGACGGCCTTCACGGACTCCACGTCGCCAAAGGCCTCACCGGCGGTGACCTCATCGCCCTCGCCGGGCAGGTTCACGAACACCACGTCGCCCAGAGCGTGCTGGGCAAAGTCAGAGATGCCGATCACGGCCACGCCGTCCTCGGTGCGGATCCACTCGTGGGACTTGGAATACTGCAAATGGGTGGGATAGTTCATGATGTGTTCCTCCGTTTTCGTTTCAAATATTCAAAGCTATTGATAGAGATGCAGATTGGTATGCTCCGCCGGGATCAGAAGCCGATCTGGCCCATGAACTGCTCCAGCGCCGTCTGGAACTCCGGGCCGTCGAAGCAGTAGTGCATGGTGGTGCAGCGGCTGCGGAGACGGGAGACCTCCTGCCCTACGTCCTTTCCCCGCAGGATGCAGTCCGCCATCAGACCGGCCAGCTCCGTGAACTCCGTCTGGCCGAAGCCAAACCGGGTCATTTCGCTGACGCCCATCCGCAGAGCACCGGAGGCGGTGAAGCCCTCCTCGTCGGGGGTGGCCTGATAGTTGACGATGATGTTGTTCTCCTCCAGCCGCTCGGCTACCTCCGGGCCGGTGCCGTAGCCCACGTCCACCAGCACCTGATGGGTTTCGGTGTAGCCGATGGCGGGATCGCCCAGCACGTGGAGACCCGCCTCATGGAGGGCCTTGGCAAAGTACTTGGCGTTGTCAATGACGGCCTTCTGATAGCTGTCCTTGAAGTAGTTCATCTCATAGGCCGCCATCAGCAGGCCCAGCTGGGTCCCCAGATGGTGGTTGGAGACGCTGCCGGGGAAGGCACGGGACTGGATGGTCTCCCACAGCCCCCACTTCAGATCCTCCCGGCGATAGTTGACGCCGATGACGCCCCGCTGGGGGCCGAAGAAGGTCTTGTGGGTGGAGCCGGTGACGATCTCGGCGCCCTCCTCAAAGGGCTTCTGGAAGTGGTCACCCACCAGACCCAGCACATGGGCCATGTCGTACATGATGGTGGTGGGGATATTCTGCTCCGTGACGAAACGGCGGATCTCCGCCACCGGCTCCCGGCGCAGCACCATGCTCTTGCCGAAGATGATAAGCTCCGGGCGGTAGCGGTCGATGACCTTCTTGGTTTCCTCCACGTCGATGCGGAACAGATCGTCCCGGCACACGGGGAAATTCACCACGGCGGTGCGCTCGGTCACCGGATCCACGGCGATGTAGTCCTTCAGAGCGCCCATGGGTTGGGCCGACAGGTGGCCACCCCGGATGATGTGGTTATTCAGCACATAGCCCAGTCGCTGGGGGGTGTGCTTGCGGTCCAGACGGTTTTTCCAGTCCATCAGGGCGGAGAAGGTAGCCATATTGCTCATCTGCCCGCTGATGACACGGGTCTCCACCTGAGTGCAGCCCAGATACTGCCGCATCTGCTCCGCCAGCAGCTGCTCCACGGTGTCGATGAACTTGGTGCCCTGATAGTAGAATACATCCTTATCATAAAAGGAGATGATCTTCTTGTGCTCAGCGTACCGGCAGGAGGGATCGCTGGCCGACAGCAGCTGTACCGCCCGGCTGGGGGTGTTCTCCGAAGGGATGAGGTTGATGCACTGGCGCTGGCGCCACTGGTGGTTATCCTGCGCCAGATGCAGCAGCTCCAGCGCCTTGGCGGCCCGGTCGGCGGGCTGAGACACCTCGTCCTCCGGCCGCCGGTACAACAAAGGGCGGGCATAGGGCGGAGCCCCCACGCTCATGTGACGGGCGGGGATCACGGCCTTCAGCCGGCGGCCCCGGATGTCCACCTCCACCACGTCGTCCGTCAGAACGTCGCTGTCCACATAGCACAGGCCGATGGCCCGCTTGGCGGTCTCCTCGGTGATGACCGTCTCCAGTCCCTCGCCCTCAGCAACGTAGTAGGGGACCATGGTGCCGCTGGTGACCCAGCCCACCTGCTTCTCGCCCCGGTATACCGCCATTCCGGCCCGCATGACGCCCCGGTCCAGCAGGGCGATGGGCAGGATGCGGCGGGGCAGGGCGGTGCAGTCGGAGAAATCCCGGTTCATGATGCGCCGGAAGGCATCAAACTGCTGCTCCAGTGCCTTGCGGCCGATGAAGTCCCCCTTCTGGGGCGCAAAGCTCACGGCGAACTTGGCCAGCGGCACGGCGAAAATGGGCATCCTCTGCCCGTCGGGATCCACGCCCATCTCATGGCCGTACAGGGGGAAGCCCGCCTCCATGCGGAGGGTGTCCCGTGCGCCCAGACCGGCGGGCCGTGCGCCCAGCTCCACCAGCCGGTTCCACAGCCACGCAGCGTCCTCGCGCCGTTGTTTGACACGCGTTTTCGCTGGAAACGTTTTGCCTTGGACGCTTCGGAAAAAGGCGCAAAACCGCTTTCGGCAGTTTTGCGCCTCCGTTTTTGTACCTGAGAGATTCCCCGCCGGAGCGGGTTGCACCTTCGGCGTGCGGACAGGCCGCACTCTTCGGAGTATCGTCGTGGTCCGACCCTTTTGCCTGAGAGCTTCTGCATTCCCCTTCGGCGCCGCCGCAGCGGTCTCTCCCGGACCAGTCATCCGAACTCTGTTTGCTTGTCACCCATAGGCTACCATTTTGCGGCGGTGGTTGTCAAGAAAATTATGCCGCACGGCGGGGTAAAAGCATGGGGGAATTTTTGAAAGAGACATATATGCCGCATGAACGCAAAGAACATATGAAATTAACTAGAATTTTGCACAAATCGGCAAAACCCTGTTGCAAAAAGGCGGGAAACGTGGTAGTATCTCTCATGGACCTGACAATTAGCAAGACGAAATGTCGAAGGGCAAAGGCTCTCCGGCCGCTGAGATTTGCCGAAAAACCACCATTGGTTGTGGCAAGGGCGAGCCAGAGAGTCTATATGTGCCATATGAGTTTTGGAAGGAAGCAGGAGGTGTTACAGGTGCGGCAACCCATTCGAAGCAGCACGGTGAAGCGGCTGATCGTTGTGCTGGCGATCCTGTTGGCGCTGAGCCTTGCGGCGCTGTGTGCCGTGCGGTATTACGGGCGGCAGGCAGGCCGGGCGGCAGAGGCCCCCGGCAACGGCATCCAGACGGCGGCGCAGCCCGCCGGCGCACCCGTTCCCACAGCGGCCCGGACCGGCAAGGTCACCATCCGGCTGTATGACCGCAGCCCGGAGTATAACCGGGAGTTCTCCGTGACCAATATGTTCCCCGGCGATGCCGAGACCCAGAACGACTGCGTGCAGGTAGATCACAAGGGCGACGTCACCGTCCACTTCCGGGCGGAGGTGCGCCCCGGCTATGAGAAGCTGGCGGAGGTGCTGAAGCTGCGGGTGTCCGTGGGCGGCAGCGTGCTGTATGACGGCCTGATGGCCGAGATGCCCGCCGCAGTGGATACCCCGCTGCCGGCCGGCAGCGATACGCTGGACTATCAGCTGACGGCGTATCTGGATACCAGCGTCGGCAATCCCTATATGTATCAGCAGCTGGTAGCGGACTTTTACTGGTGGGTGGCAGACAGCGAAGAGCTGGCACCCCCTACCGGCGACACCATGCAGCCCCTGCTCTGGGGAGCGGTGGTGCTGGTGTCCGGTGCGGCACTGACGGTGCTGCTGCGTCGCCGCAGGGAGGTGTCCCATGACTGAACGTAAGACCCGCAGCCGCCTCACCGGCGGGATCATTGCGGTGATCGTGCTGGCGGTGTGTCTGGTGGTCACCACCGTGGCACTGGCCTATTCCATGATTTCCGTCCGGGACAACACCTTTGCCACCGGCGGCGTCCGTATCAACCTCAACGATGGCGAGCCGGTGATCCGGCCCGACGAGTTCCTGTTCGAGCCGGGCATGACGGTGAAGAAGGATTTCTTCATCGAAAACGACAGCACCGGCACGGTGTACTATCGGCTGTACTTCGCCGGTGTCTCCGGTGATCTGGCGGACGTGCTGGAGGTCACGGTGAAGGACGGCAACAAGACCCTCTACTCCGGCACCCCCACTCAGTTGGAGAACACACAGGCGGCGGACGATCTGCTGGCAGTGGGCCAGCGGCGGACGCTGACCATGTATTTCCACTTCCCGGAGGCGAACGGCAACAGCGCTCAGGCCAAGGATCTGACCTTCACCCTCTGTGCCGACGCCACCCAGACCAAGAACAACCCGCAGCGGCTGTTTGACTGATGTTGGGGAGACCGTTGCAGGAGAGAAAAGCCATGAAAAAAACCTTTGAAGTGATCAAGACCGTACTGACATGGCTGATCGTGCTGCTGGCGGTGTGCATGATGGTATTCACCATCGTCTCCGTCACCACCTTTGACCGCAATGACCGGGCGCTGTTCGGCTACAAGATGTATATCGTGCGATCGGACTCCATGAGCGCCACGGATTTTAAGGCCGGAGATCTGATTCTGGTGCGGTCGGTGGATCCCGCTACTTTGCAGGAGGGGGATATCATCGCCTATACCTCGCAGGATACAGCCAGCTTTGGAGAGACCGTGACCCATAAGATCCGGTCCCTGACCACCGACGCAGATGGTCAGCCGGCTTTTATCACCTACGGTACCACCACCGATACCGACGACGAGATGCCGGTGACGTATCCCTATGTGCTTGGCAAGTACGAGAAGTGCTTGTCCGGCGTGGGCAATTTCTTCCAGTTCCTGAAAACCACCCCCGGCTACATTCTGTGCATCTTCCTGCCGTTCTTTCTGCTGATCCTCATGGAGGGTATCAACTGCGTCCGGCTGTTCAAGCGCTATAAGAGCGAGGAGCAGCGGGAAATACAGGCCCAGCAGGCGAATCTGGAGCGCCAGCGGGAGGAGAACCAGCGGATGATGCAGGAGCTGATGGAGATGAAGGCTCGGCTGGAGGAGAAGGAAAAGACTCCGGAGGAGCCCCCTCAGGCGTGATCTGCCGCTCCACGGGGAGCGTTGTCGGAGGGACGCTCCGACCATGACATTGGGAATCATCATGGATGATCATTCTATCGAAAACCCCTCTTTACAAGCTCGATCCTCCCCGATTTGACCGCCGGGGAGGGGCGAGCCAAGGACACAAGCTTAGACTCCTTGCGTCCTTGGCTCGCCTATTGACCGGTGTCCGCCATATGGCTCTGCCGGATTGAAAGGAGCATCAAGACATGAATTGGAAGGAAACTTTCTATACAGGAAAGCGTGAGCATCCGCAGGAGAAGAAGCCTGCGTCGCTGACGGCGCTGCTGATGCCCTCCCTGCTGGGGGTGGCGATTTGTCTGGTCTGCCTGTGCAGCCTGACATGGGCGTGGTTCACGGCCACCCAGAACAGCGGTGTGCAGCCCATTCAGTCCGCCACTGCCACGGTGACGGCGTCGCTGAACAATACGGCTCTGGGTGAGCTGAAGGTCGGAGAACCGTGCAGCTTGAACGGTACCGGCCCGCTGACACTGCATATGGCGGGGGATGCCCAATATGCCTATGTGGTGATCAAAGTGGGCGACACGGAGTATCACACGGATTATCTTACTGCGACCGAGGATTATACCATTACCGTCAACGAGAGCGGCGCAGCGCTGACCCTCTGCTGGGGAAAGCAGGACAGCCTGCCGGGGACGGCGGTGGGGAACGGCGGAAGCATCGGAACGGCTCAGCAGGAACCCTCCGATACGCCTGATGAGCAGCCTGCGGTGAACGGCGACAGTCAGCAGACCACGGATGCTGCGGTTCCCGGCGCTGACGATGCCAATACCGGTGATCAGAGCGGCAGCAATGAGACACCCGGCAGCGAGAACGGCGGCAGCACCGGCAATGGCTCCGGCGAACAGGGGAGTGATTCCGGCACCGGAAGTGATACGGGCGCAGGCGGCAGTACCGGCGGTGACGCTGGGACCGGCGACACGTCTAACGGCACCGACGGAACCACCGGCGAATAAGAGAGTGCAAGTATAATAGGAAGCCCTCCGGCGATGCCGGAGGGCTTCCTCGCTGTGGTGGGGTGAAAACCAGACCCTCCGGCCCAGCCGGAGGGTCTGATTTTTGGTTTTCTGGGGTGCCATTGGGGGTATGGCAGGAAAAGCATTGCCGAATGGAGGGCGCTGCTATGGGGCGTGCGGTATGGTGCGGCTTTGCGATGTTAGAGTCTTGCGGGAAAGGCGGTTTTGCGGCAGACGAAGTATGGCGGGGTTGGTCAGAGGGTGATGGTGCCGTCGGCGGTTTGGGCCTGCGCCAGAAGGGGCTGGCAGCGCTCTAAGAACCGGGCCACCTGCTGGGGACAGCGGCCGATGTAGCGCCGGGGATCCATGAGAGCCTCCAGCTCCGGACGGGTCAGGCCGAAGGCCGGGTCGGCGGCCAGCCGGTCCAGCAGGTCGCAGGGATGTCCCTCCTTCATGCGGGCCGTGGCGGCCATAGAGTGACGGCGGATGACCTCATGGAGCTGCTGGCGGTCGCCGCCCCGCTTCACGGCCTCCATCATCAGGTTTTCGGTGGCCATGAAGGGCAGGTACTCCCGGAGAGTGCGATCCACCACCGTCTCGTTGACCCGAAGGCCCGATGCTACGTTCTGGCACAGCCGCAGGATGGCGTCGGCGCAGAGGAATCCCTCCGGCAGGGCGATGCGGCGGTTGGCGGAGTCGTCCAGCGTGCGCTCCAGCCACTGGACGGAGGCGGTCATAGGGGCGTTCATGGCATCGGCCATGAGGTAGCGGCTCAGGGAACAGATGCGCTCGCAGCGCATGGGGTTGCGTTTGTAGGCCATGGCGGAGGAGCCGATCTGGCTGTCCTCAAAGGGCTCCTCCAGCTGGCGATCGTGCTGCAGCAGGCGGATGTCTCCGGCCATGCGATAGGCACTCTGGGCGATGGAGCTGAGGCAGCTCAGGATGCGGCTGTCCACCTTGCGGGGGTAGGTCTGACCGCACACGGGGAAGCACTCCGAAAAGCCGAACTCGGCGGCGATGCGGCGGTTCATCTCGTCGATCTTCTCCTCGTCGCCGTCGAAGAGATCCATGAAGCTGGCCTCGGTGCCGGTGGTGCCACGGCAGCCCAGAAATTTCAGGCCGGAGAGCAGGGCGTCCAGCTCTTCCACGTCGGAGAGGAAGTCCTGCATCCACAGGGTGGCCCGCTTGCCCACCGTCACCGGCTGGGCGGGCTGATAGTGGGTGTAGCCCAAGGTGGGGATGGCGGCATAGCGCCGGGCGAAGGTGGCCAGATCCGCCAGCACCGACAGCAGCTGACCCCGGAGATAGCGCAGACCGTCCCGGTAGAGGATCAGGTCGGCGTTGTCGGTGACGTAGCAGCTGGTGGCCCCCAGATGGAGGATGCCGGCAGCCGACGGGGCCGCCTTGCCGTAGGCGTAGACGTGGGCCATGACGTCATGGCGCACCTCCCGCTCCCGTGCGGCGGCCACCTCGTAGTCGATGTCGGTGACGTGGGCCTCCAGCTCCTGCACCTGCCGGGCGGTGATGGGCAGGCCCAGCTGATGCTGTGCTCGAGCCAGCGCCACCCATAGGCGGCGCCAGGTCTGGAAGCGGCTGTCCGGCGAGAACAGGTGCAGCATATAGGGGGAGGCGTAGCGAGACGCCAGCGGGGAGGTGTATACGTCGTTTGCCATAGGGATGCTCCTTTGGTGATGTTGGCGGGCAGGGCGGCCCGGTGGTTATCGAAGAATGAGGCTGTCCCGCTCGGCGCCCACGGAGACGTAGCCAATGCGGCAGCCGATGGCCTGCTCCACATAGGTCACATAGTCACGGGCGGCCTGGGGTAGTTCCTCCCAAGTGCGGACGCCGGAGATGTCGCAGTGCCAGCCGGGGAGGTACTCCGTCACGGGCTTGGCCTGATCCAGCAGAACCGGGAAGGGGAACTCGTGGGTGATCTGGCCGTCCACCTCGTAGGCAGCGCAGACGGGGATGCGCTCCATGTAGCTGAGGACATCCAGCTTGGTGAGGGCAATGTTGGTGGCGCCCTGCATCCGGACACCGTAGCGGGAGGCCACCAGATCGATGGGGCCTACCCGGCGGGGACGGCCTGTCTTGGCGCCGTACTCGTCGCCGGCCTCCCGCAGTTCCTCGGCCTCCGGGCCGAACCACTCGCAGGTGAAGGGGCCTTCCCCCACGCAGGAGGAGTAGGCCTTCACCACGCCCACCACCTCGTCCAGCTTGGCACCGGGCAGCCCGGAGCCCACGGGGGCGTAGGCGGCGATGGTATTGGAGGAGGTGGTATAGGGGTAGATGCCGAAATCCAGATCCCGCAGAGCGCCCAGCTGGCCCTCGAAGAGGATGGACTTGCCGCCTGCCTGCGCCTGCCGCAGCCATGCGCCGGTGTCAGCGATGAAGGGACGGATGGCTCCGCCGAAGCGATCCAGCCATGCCAGCAGCTGCTCCATGGTGTAGCCCTCGGCACCGTAGACCTCCCGGAGGATCAGGTTCTTCCACTCCAACAGGTCCTGCAGATGGGCCTTCAGGTGCTCCGGATACAGAAGCTCTCCGGCCTGAATGGTCTTTTTCTGATATTTATCGGAATAGAAGGGGGCGATGCCCTGCTTGGTGGAGCCGTACTGCTTGTCCTTGAGACGGGCCTCCTCCAATGCATCCAGCTCCCGGTGCCACGGCAGCAGCAGGGAGGCCCGGTCGCTGACCAGCAGGTTTTCCGGGGAAACAGGCACTCCGGCGGCCCGCAGCGTCTCGATCTCCGACAGGAGGTTTTCGCAGTCCAGCGCCACGCCGTTGCCGAGGATGTTCATGACCCCTTTGTGGAAAACGCCGGAGGGCAGCAGGTGCAGGGCAAACTTGCCCATGTCGTTGATGACGGTGTGGCCGGCGTTGCCGCCACCCTGATACCGGACCACGACGTCAAACCGCTGGGATAGGTAATCCACCATGCGGCCCTTGCCCTCGTCGCCCCAGTTGATGCCTACGATTGCACAATTTGCCATAGATAATCGACCGATGATTGAAGCTGACCAAGCTGATCTTTCCGAGAATCAATATTGGTTCTCACCTTGCGGAAACCAAGTGATTCGTAAACGTGTTGCGCTCTTGTGTTCGTCAAGTTCGTATCGAGGATGATTTTGGCATAGCCGTTTCTGAACAGCCAATGGATCAGCATACTCAAAACCTTTCTGCCAACACCACGGTTCTGACAATCGGTTTCGCAGATCTTAATGCCAATTTCTACAACTCCATCTGACACATTGCGGTAATTGCACTCGCCAATCAGACGGTCGCTTTCCTCAACGACCAGAAGACCGTTTCTAAGTCCTTTTACAACTTCTTCCTCGGTCGTTCCCAGGCCGTTGGGAAAGCCTGCGTGTGCCATCACAGCACCATCATTCCACCAAGCGGCAAGCTGCTTCGCATCGGCAACCTCGGCTTGGCGGATTGTTAGATTTTTATGTTGTATTCTCACTTGGTTACTCCTTCCCTTGCCTCCCGGCCGTTAGTGTGTACACACATTATATCACAAGGATAGCTTTCAATACGATACCCAGAATTTATCGCCCTAAAATATAACTTTTCCACGAATATAAGCTGATTTTCAGTTTCCTCAGTGTCGAACATCGACCGTAAATATACGCACTCCCCAGCGAACGGTATCCGCTATGCAGCAATTCGCTGTTTCACAAAAGAACCACGCAGAGGCGATAACTATTTTACCCTTTTTACTGTCCTTACCTTTCAGAACAGAAAATAGGCGATTTTCAGCCCTTAGCTGTACAAAAACAGGCAGCACCCAACCGAAGTTGAGTGCCGCCTGTTTTGCTGTCCAATCCTGCTTGGCAGATGCCGATTTTGTAGTTTTCTCAGATTACTGTCTTATCGGCACACGGCATAACTGCGAGATATTTATAAAGGGTATTGACCACAGCTATTATAAGGGGTATACGACGTTTCAGACAGAAGACCGGTAACACACAAGTAGAATCTATCTGCAAAGCGGACACAAAAACAAATGGGGGTGTGTCTTAACGGCACATCCCCATTTGTAAACGATCCAGTCCGATAACGGACATACCATTTGCTGCTGGAATCCTGTTTTATAGAACAGCCACATACAAATGACCTCACGTCAATTCAGCAGCTTCGATTTGAAATACGACGTTTCCCAGCATCAGCGGTTATAGCGGTTAAGGCTGGCGAACCGAATCATATTGCTCCAAGGCCTTGAGATAGGCATCGTAGGCTGCCTCCAAGGAGGAATATTCTTTTCCTTTTTTCAGGGTTTGCGTATACTGGTTCGGCGTAAGCGATTCCGAGATGGTGACATAGTCTTTGCCATTCCGCTTGCCGGTCGTGGTTTCGGAAACATAATATTTTCCGTCACCGGTTTGGATGATTACGGGGATGCTCTTTCCGGCGCCGACTTTGTCAGTGTTCAGAGAGGTCCAGAAGAGATACCGCTTTGCCTCTTGCCCATCTTTTCCGCTGCCAAGATAGGCCCAGGTACAGTCCGGCTGCTGTAAAAGACTGTTGTCCAGCTTTTTGATTGCTTCGGAAATAGCCGGGACATATTCCGAGTCTGGGCATCTGGAGTCAAACTCAAAATTTGTATTGTTTTTCATGCTGCCGTTTTTCCAGAAAGCTGTATCATATAGAAGTGAGAAGAAATCCGTTACGCTTGTATTAAACGGGTATGCAGGTGTAGTCGGGTCGGCCTTTCCGCTCCAAGTGAGAATGATTCCGTGATCTTCGTTATATGACACAACGCAGGTTCCGTTCGGCGCAGCAATGCCTTTCCAATTATCTGTGTCCCCTTGCTTTTTGTAGTGGACGATACCGCCGATGTCCACGGGGTCCAATGATTGCCAGTCAGCCTGCTTCTGCGTCAGGTCAACCGTCACGGTGATCTCCGAATTTCCGAGCAGTGCTTCTGTGGATACCTGTGCATAAGCAGAGCGTACATTTGTAAGGTCCGTCGCTTCTCTGGTTTTTTCAAGCTGTGATGAAAATACCGGGATCGCAATCGCAATCAATACAGCGATGATCGCAATGACGATCAGCATTTCCATCAATGTAAATCCGGTTCTGATTCGTTTCACTATAATCCCTGCTTTATCTTGGGTATTTTTATCCGACCATTCTACCATAATTCTGAGATGTTTGCAACGAGAAAGATGCATAATTGAAAATTATTTCGTCGAGGAGAATATCTGGACAATGGACAACGATGGTGAGTTGCGGCTGACGATCATGGCGACCCTTGCCCGAGAGGAAAGCCGCAAAAAAAATAACGGTCACACGATCCAAAGGGACTGTGTGACCGTATTTATATCAGTTGTTTTGCCTACGCTGCTGCGTCAGCTTTTTATTGGCGCTGTTCGCGGATGGCGGCCTGTGTAGTGGCTACTAAGTCGCGGAATAAACAGGCATCTTCAATTGCTATATTACGACTGCAAAGTAAGTTATTCAATGGGCAAAGTGTAAACAAGACCGGGGGGATGATTTATTCATCCCCTTGGTATCTCGGATCATTTTTATGAATTGCGGTCTTTTTTCTGCTGATGTGCCCGTAATGCCCTCATCAATATATTGTTTTACAAGAGTCCAGTCAGGTTGTGCCCCATGTGGCGCATACAGCCGCTACGATGCGTAAGAAGGAGTTGTATATTTGTGACAAAGGATGAAGGAATTATTTGATCGAATTGTGCAAAAATAAAAAGGCAGTTGACATCTATGGGCATAGTGTATACAATAATGACGACGAAATTCAAATCCAGAGTTGCATAATTATAATGCAGCACATACGCAGGAGACAACCTTAAAGGGGGAACAGCAGATGACAAAATACATCGTCAAACGTCTTTTGGTTCTGATACCAATTTTGCTGGGAGTAACGCTTATCATCTTCACAATTATGGATTTTACGCCGGGTGACCCTGCAGTACGTATCCTTGGCCCGGAATCCTCCATTGAGGCGAGGGAACAGCTGCGAGAGGAATTGGGATTAAACCAGCCGTTTTGGGTAAGATTCTTTGACTATGTGAAGGATGCGTTTCTCAAACTGGACTTCGGCAATTCCTACAGAACGGGAAAGCCGGTGTTTGATGACATTTTCATGAGATTACCGGTCAGTATCAAAGTGGCCTTTCTGGGAATGCTGCTGGCTACTGTGATGGGTCTGCCGCTAGGGGTACTCTCGGCAGTAAAGCAGTATTCACCGGCAGACAGCTTCCTGCGCGTGGCCTCTACAGTCCTAGTGGCGATGCCAACATTCTGGCTGGCGATGCTGCTGATACTGGTGTTTGCCCTATATCTGGGGTGGCTGCCGGCGGGCGGTGCTCTAACGTGGCAGAGTTATATCCTGCCCACCATCACCGTCGGAGTTCCCTACGGTTCAAAGGTACTTCGTATGACCCGCTCCACCATGCTGGAGGAGATTCGTCAGGATTACGTTCGTACGGCTCGCTCCAAGGGCGTGCCGGAAAAGAAGGTCATTTATGGCCATGCCTTGAAAAACGCATTGCTGCCGGTTATTACCACGATCGGTTCCGCCTTCGGCGCCATTCTGGGCGGCTCGGTCATTGCGGAAAGTGTGTTTAACCTGCCGGGACTGGGCTCACTGATCGTGCTGTCCATCAAGGCGAAGGACACGCCCAGCGTACTGGCCAGTGTTCTTCTGTTGGCGGTGTTCTTTGCGCTCATCATGCTGATCGTCGATCTGGTCTATGCATTTATTGACCCGCGCATCAAGGCAAAGTATGCCAAGTAACGGTGGAGGGAGGAGACCCACATGAAATCCTTTGCTACAGAAAAAAAGAAACAGTTGGACAACATTGCCGTGTCGGGCACGCGTCGCCACAGCCGCGTTGCAGATATTTGGCTCCGTCTGGTACGAGACAAGAGCGCAGTGGTTAGTTTGGTGCTGCTGGGAATCATTATCCTGCTGGCCATTTTTGCCGATGTGCTGTTCGATAAATCTGCGATAACAACCCAGAACATCGATCTTCGCAACTGTCCTCCTTCGTGGGAGCACTGGTTTGGAACGGATCTTTACGGTCGTGATATTTTCATCCGTATGGTGTTCGGCTCTCGTGTATCGCTGCTTATCGGTATTGTGACCATGGTGGCCAGCATGATCATCGGCGGTCTGCTGGGCGCGGTGGCGGCCTATTTCGGAAAGACAACTGACAGCATTATCATGCGCTTGACGGATATGTTTATGGCAATCCCCGAAACGCTGCTGGCGCTTTGCGTGGTGGCGGCCATGGGTGCCAGCGCTGTCAGTCTGATCGTTGCAATGACGGTAGCTTGCGTACCGGGCAACTGTCGGCTCGTGCGCTCTACGGTGCTGAGCATCGTGGATGCGGAGTATGTAGAAGCGGCTCGCGCCTGCGGTATGAGCGATTTGCAGATCATTGTCAAGGAGATCATTCCTAACTGCCTTGGCCCGATCATCGTTGTTTCTACTCAGGGCATTGCCGGCATTATGCTGACGGCTTCCAGCCTCAGCTATCTGGGAATGGGCATTCAGCCGCCTAACCCGGAGTGGGGCGCCATGATCTCCGAAGCCCGTGAGTTTCTGCGCAGCGCACCCTATACCTGTATTATTCCCGGTATCGTTATCGTGCTGACAGCGCTTTCGTTCAATCTTCTGGGTGACGGACTGCGTGACGCGATGGATCCGAGACTGAAGGACTGATGAGGAGGACTGGATATGGCGGATAAATTGCTTGAGATCAAAGATCTGGAAGTCCTGTATAAATCCGGAAAGAATCCGGTTCATGCGGTGAACGGCATTTCTCTGACACTGAATAAAGGTGAGACACTGGGTCTGGTGGGCGAAACCGGCGCCGGCAAAACCACTACGGCGCTTGCTATCCTTCGGCTGTTGCCGGAGCGCACCGGCTGCATCAATCAGGGACAGATCCTCTTCGAGGGCCGCGATCTGCTGACGCTGTCGGAGGAGGAAATGCGTACCCAGATCCGCGGTGAGAAAATTTCCATGATCTTTCAGGATCCTATGACCTCCCTGAACCCCGTTGCCACGGTGGGCGATCAAATCGCGGAGGCCATCATATACCACAGCAACGGGCAGAAAGTGTCGCAGGAACAGATTGACCAGCGTGTGGGCGAGGTGCTGGAAATGGTAGGCATTCCGGCTGCCCGTAAAAACGAGTATCCTCACCAGTTCTCTGGCGGCATGAAGCAGCGTGTGGTGATTGCCATGGCGCTGTCCTGCCAGCCGGACCTGCTGATTGCAGATGAACCCACTACTGCGCTGGATGTGACGATTCAGGCGCAGGTGCTGTCCATGATGAGTGATCTGCGCGACAAGCTGGGAACAGCGATGATCATGATTACCCACGACCTGGGTATCGTGGCGCAGGTGTGCGATAAGGTGGCGGTGATGTACGCCGGTCAAATCATCGAAAGCGGTACATTGGAGGATATTTTCACCTCTGAGGAGCACCATCCCTACACAAAGGGTCTGTTCGGCGCGATTCCTAACCTGAAGGTGGATGCCCGCCGCCTGTCACCTATCGAAGGTTTGATGCCCGACCCGTCGAATCTCCCTTCCGGCTGCCATTTCCATGACAGATGCCCCCATTGTATGGATATCTGCCGGGAACAGGAACCGGCCATCTATTCAAACGGGACCCACTGCATCGCCTGTCATCTGTATGACGGGTGGGATGGAAAAAAGGAGGAGACAACGTGAGCCATACGGAAAATACCCCGTTGCTGGAAGTGCGTAATCTGAAGAAGTACTTCGGAAAAAAGGATCGTGTGCTCCATGCGGTGGACGATATCAGCGTAACCATCCAGCAAGGAAAAACGCTGGGTGTTGTGGGTGAATCCGGCTGCGGAAAGAGTACGCTGGGCCGTACCGTGTTGCGGCTGCTGGAGCCTACTGACGGACAGATCATCTTTGACGGACAGGATATCACCCATGTCAGTGAGCGTGAGATGCGCAAATACCGCCAGTCCATGCAGATCATCTTTCAGGATCCCTACTCCAGCCTGAACCCCCGCAAATCCGTGGCGGAGATCATTGCCACGCCGCTGAAGGTCAATCACATATGCAAGGATCGTGCCTCGCTGCAAAAGCGTGTGCGTGAGCTGATGGATACCGTTGGCCTGGCTGAGCGGCTATATGATGCCTATCCCCACGAGTTGGACGGCGGCCGCCGCCAGCGTATCTGCATCGCCAGAGCGCTGGCAATCAACCCCAAGTTCATTGTGTGCGATGAGCCGGTTTCGGCGCTGGATGTTTCCATTCAGGCACAGATATTGAACCTGCTGATGGATCTGCAGGATGAAATGGGCTTGACCTATATGTTTATCACCCACGATTTGTCTGTGGTGAAGCACATCTCCTCGGAAATTATGGTCATGTATCTGGGCCGCTGTGTGGAGTATGCCCCGGCAAATGAACTGTTTGAAAACCCGGTGCATCCCTACACGAAAGCTCTGCTGTCGGCCATTCCAATCCCGGATATTTCTATGCGGGGCAAGAATATCCAGACCATCCGCGGCGAGGTTAGCAGCCCCATCAATCCCAAGCCCGGCTGCCGCTTTGCTCCCCGCTGCGACTTCGCCTGCGAAAGCTGCACGGCCGCCGATATTCCCTTGCGTCAATGCGGCCCCAACCACTATGTGGCATGCTGCTGTGCCGGCGAATAAACCTGTACTCCACGCAGAACTCTGCGTAAAAATTAAATTAGGAGGAAAAAAAATGAAAAAGAAACTCTCTTTGGTGCTGGCAACCCTGATGCTGTTGGGCCTGTTGGCAGGCTGCGGCGGCCAGCCTGCTGCAAGCGGCGACAAGGATACGGTGGTGGTGTATATCGGCGATATCTTCAACTCCATGACGCCTTATATGACCACGGCCAACTCTGATCAGGCTGTGTTTGATCAGGTGTATGAAACGCTGACTGTAACTAAGGACGATGGTACGGTCGCCCCCTGCTTGGCGAAAAGCTGGAAGATGAGCGATGATTCCCTGGAGTACACCTTCCAGCTGGAGGAGGGCGTTAAGTTCCATAATGGCGAGGTCATGACTGCCGATGACGTAGTGTACTCTTTTGAGCAGTACCTTGCTAACCCCGCCAAGAACAACTTCGTCAGCATGATCGATAAAGTAGAGATGGTGGATGCCAATACTGTGAAAATTACCCTGAATAAGGTAACGCCCCTGTTTCTGGTCTATATCAATGAGCTGCCGATCCTCAACAAGAAGTTCGTGGAAGAGCACAATGGCAACATCAGTGATGTAGCCTGCGGCACCGGCCCCTACAAGCTGACCAGCATCGATCTGGCTACCTCCGCCATGCTGGAGCGTAACGATGACTATCGTCTGGCTCCCGCTGCGATCGAAAAGGTCGAGCTGCGCTACGTTGGTGACAGATCTACCGCTAGCGTGCAGCTGGAAACCGGCGACTTGGATATTATGTCCATTGATCCTTCCCAGCTGGTCAGCTTTGAAAACAATGACAAATTCACCGTGGAGAAGGTGCAGACCCTCAAGACCGCTCTGCTGGCCATCAATACCACGGTGGCCCCGCTGGATAATAAGCTGGTGCGTCAGGCTATGACCTATGCCGTGGATAAGAAGAGCATCATTACCATTGCCTATGAGAACTGCGCAGTGCCTGCTCGCCTGCAGGCCAACGATACCAACTGCTTTGGCGTGGATTTCTCGGATGCTACCGATTTCTCCTACAATCCTGAAAAGGCTAAGGAGCTGTTGGCCGAGGCCGGCTATCCCAATGGCCTGAACTTTGCAGATTACGGCATCCAGATGGATGTCCTGGGCGGTACCTACATGGAAAAGGCCGCGCAGGTCATGCAGCAGAACTTTGCCGATGTCGGCATTACCATCGAGCTGCGCAACACCTCCACACCCGATGAAGATGCGGAGAGCGGCAACTTTGCTCTGATGACGCAGACCCTTTCCTACCGTGCCGACTTCTCCTATAACGTGTGCCATTACGGCAGCGTCGGTATCGGCGGCAATAACTTCTGCCAGATGAAGGACGCCTGGGTGGATGAAATGTTTGCCAAGGCTGAGAGTGAGCAGGACGAGGAGGTTCGCAAGGATATCTACCGTGAGCTGATTGCTTATCTGGTGGACTACTGCCCCTCCATCCCCCTGTTCCATCATGAGTTGGTATACGTTTGGAACAGCCAGCTGAATGCCACGGTTCACGATTCGTCCGTGCATCCCTACTACTGCTACGAGTGGAGCTGGAAGAACTAAACCAATTGAGAAAGATACCGGTACGACCGCACGCTTACTGCGTGCGGGCGTACGCAGTAAGAAGAGGTGAATTTCTGACATGACGATCCTGAACGGCTATCAACCCGCCCATGTTGTGCGCTATTTTGAGGAAATATGCGCGATTCCGCATCCCTCTCACCATGAGCAGGCACTGTGTGCGTATATCCGCGGCTGCGCAGAGCGGTACGGCCATCGCTATGTGGAGGATGCTGCGGGAAACCTGATGGTATACCTGAACGCAACGCCCGGGTATGAGGACAAGGCGCCCATGCTGCTGCAGGCGCATATGGACATGGTTTCTGCCAAGGAACCGGGCTCCAACCATAATTTTCTGACAGACCCCATCCGCCTGCACATCGAAGCTGATGGAGGATGACACCGTGGTGCACCCGCCTATGGAGCTGCTCTTTACCGTCTGCGAGGAGGACGGCATGGAGGGCATCCGCCAGTTGGATATGAGCACGATTCGCTCCCGCCGGATGCTGAATATGGATTGCGGCGACCCCGATGTGATGTGTGTATCCTGCGCCGGCTTCGTTCATTACGTGATGCGCCTGCCTGTTACTGCCGTCGGCGCTGCCGGACAGGCATATACGCTGCAGATAGCCGGCCTGGCCGGCGGGCATTCCGGCCTGATGATTGGTACCGGTCGGGCCAGCGCCGTGGTGCTGATGGGCCGTGTACTTTGTGAGCTTCTTCGAAAAGTTCCCTGCCGTATCGTGTCGGTAGACTGCGAAAGAACAATGGGCATTGCGCCGCATATGCAGGCAGAGATCGTTCTAAAGCCGGAGCAGGAGCCTGATGCGCGGAAGGTGCTGGAGGACCTGCTTGCGGCGCTGCGTGAGGAATATGCAAACACAGATCCGGAGCTTTCTCTGACTCTGGAGCCGTTGGGCCATGAGGCAGATCAGGCTATGGATGAGGCATCCGGCCGCCGTTGTGCAGAGTTGATGTATCTGCTTCCCTATGGCGTGATGAAATATGACAGCTGTGATCGTGACGTGATCCTGAATTCTGTCAATACGGTTCGTGTGACCTGTGAGAACGGCGTGGTGGAGTATGAGCAGATGATCCGTTCGCCTATCGATGCCTATAAGTGGGAACTGGTGGATCGGCTGCGGATTCTTGCAGAGCTGACGGGCGCATCGTTGGTGGTGCAGGACAGCTATGCCGGATGGCCCTTCCGGAAGGATTCACCGCTGCAGCAATTGTGCTGCCAAGTGTACAATCGCTTGACGGGACAGGAGTTGAAAATCGAAAAGTTGAACAGCTGTGCTGAGACCGGCGAGATTGCAGGCACAATCCCCGATATGGACATTGTGGCACTGGCACCTTGGGGACGCGGCGCACATACGCCCCGTGAGCATCTAGATCTGGATACGCTGCAGCCCTTCTGGGAGTTTTTGACAGCGCTGCTGCGTGCCATGTGCGAAGAAGCCTAACGGCGAAAAGCGCACTATTCCTATATAATATAACAAAAGCCGAAGTACTAAATTGAAGTGACCCCAAAAAGTTAGACAATATTTCGAAGTAAAAATTGTTCAAGCAGCCGAGAGGGCTTGCTGTCTGTGAATTGCAGGCGGCAAGCCCTTTAGTTTTGCCTTGATCCTGCGGTTGTTGTAGTAATCCAGATATTCGATCAGTTCCCGTTTGAAGTGTTCCATGGATTGAAATTCTTGCAGATATAACAGCTCACTTTTGAGCAGTCCGAAGAAATTCTCTATCACAGCGTTGTCCAGACAGTTTCCCTTGCGGCTCATGCTCTGGCGAACACCTTTCTCTCGGAGCATCTGTTGATATTGCCTATGCTGGTATTGCCATCCTTGGTCGGAATGAAGGATCAACCCGGTGCCATCCGGGATCTTCTCAAAAGCCTCGTCCAGCATGGTGGTTACCATGCTGAGTACAGGACGATTCGATATGGTATAACTGAACTGACCAGAATCGGGGACAGATAGAGCTTTTCTCCGAACAGGCTGTCCGTCACATCGAGAATCGGGGACAGATAGAGCGATTTTTCTCCGAACAGGTTGAACTCCGTCACATCCGCTGGACCCTTTGATTTAAGGGAGTTTCGGCCTGTCCGCACCGTTCGATGGCGAACCCTTCCGGACCTTCGGTCAGATAGATTCGTTCCCAATCCTGAATCCGGCGATGACTATTTACCTCAAA
>VOFI01003997.1_pt1 | contig 47798 bp, 77 predicted proteins | sample 5384131 | NCBI WGS metagenome assembly VOFI01 (sample SAMN12384728, study PRJNA508395) | human gut metagenome | isolation source: healthy gut H | host: Homo sapiens
TGCCCAGTTAGCTCAGTTGGTAGAGCAGAGGACTGAAAATCCTCGTGTCTCTGGTTCGATTCGGAACTGGGCATTGTGCGGGTGTAGTTCAATGGTAGAACACCAGCCTTCCAAGCTGGATACGTGGGTTCGATTCCCATCACCCGCTTAGCTGTTGACAGAACAGCAAGTAATTTTGTATGCGCGAGTGGCTCAGTTGGTGGAGCACGACCTTGCCAAAGGTCGGGGCCGCGTTCGAGTCCCGTCTCGCGCTCTTTTTATTATGGTTAACCCCTTGCAAATGTGGTTTTGCAAGGGGTTTTCTTTATTCTGTATCCTATTTCTCTCTCGTCATAGACATTGTCGTAGTAACCCCGAAACCTGTCATCTGATAAGTGAGTTTTCCATCTTTATAAGTGAACTTCTTAGTATCATCTGAGGAAGCCAGCGGTTCTTTATCCGTCTTGTCTTTGTCACGCTTGGATTCCCAGGAGTATTCGTTACCGGAATCTTTTGGAGCATCGTAGGAACCAACCCAGAATACCGAGGTGGATTCGCCTTCGTCAGAGATCCAGTTGATCGTGATGACATCATCTTTGATCTCAGCTTCCATCCAGCTTCCGTCCTCTTCTTTTTGTTTTCCAGGTGCCGCTCAGGTCTGTTTTACTGTTGCTTCCACAGGCGTAGAGTGACAGTACGAAAATGCCAACGAGTAGTATGGCAAATAATTTTTTCTCGTAAAGGATCCTTCTTTCTTTGAAATATTCTGTCTTTTTTTCTTTTGCCGTTCCAGATGAAATCGGAACTGCTTATTCTATTATAGCAAAAGTCCTCGATATGGGGAGATTTTTAAAATATGAAATGTTTTTATGGTTACTTTTGAGAGAAAGAACGGATTTCTGAACATAATAATATTTTGATGGATTTTTTCAGAATCTTACATCTATAAATGCAGGAAAAAGGGGAATATTATTTGACATATAGCGAAAATTATACTATCTCTTAGCGCGATATACATCGACAAAAGAAAGTCTTTGGAGTATAATATTCCGAGCGGGAATGAGTTTTTGGATCGTTGGAGGATAAGAGAGTGAATATCATTATTGTGGGGAAGCGGAAAAGTAGGATATACGCTTGCCCAGCATTTGAATGCCGAGGACACGAGATTACGGTCATTGACTCGGATGAGGAAAAAATAAAAGACCTTTCTTCGGAAATGGACATCTATTGCGTATTGGGAAATGGTACCAGTTACCGGACCCAAAAAGCGAGGCATTGAAAAAGCAGACCTTCTGATCTCCGTTGCAAAACCAGGATGAAGTCAATTTGTTAAAGCTGCCTGATCGCGAAAAAAGGCAGGTAACTGCCAGACGATCGCAAGAGTGAGAAATCCGGAATATTACGATGAAATTGGATATATAAGAGAAGAACTTGGACTGTCTATGTCCATTAACCCGGAATGGGAGGCTGCAAACGAGATGGCACGTCTGATACAGTATCCGTCTGCCCTTGCAGTAGAGAAATTCCGTGGTGGAATGACCCTGCTTCGTGTAGTCATTCCGGAAAAATCCGTATTAAACGGAATGAGTGTTGCAGAATTTGCCGTTAAGATCAGCAGACAGATCCTGGTTTGTATTGTAAAACGTGGAAAAGAGATCCGGATTCCGGATGGTAATTTTGTACTGATGGCTGGTGATGCAATTTCCGTCAGCCTTCCGATCCGCGAGGCAACCTCCGTTTTTTAAAAGATCGGTGTACCGGCGAACCCAATCAAATCCGTCATGGTAGCGGGAGGAGGAATGATTTCTTTCTATCTTGCAAAAATCCTTCAGATACCGGAGTGGAAGTAAAGATCATTGAAGAAAATAAAAAGCGTTGTGAAGAACTGAGTGAAGCATTGCCACATGCTACGATCATTCAGGGGGAAGCAATTGATAAAGAGCTTTTATTAGAAGAAGAAATCCGTGAGACAGATGCATTTGCGGCAATGACCGATATCGATGAGGAAAATATCATGCTTTTTCTCTTTATGCGAAAAAGTGTCACATGCAAAGACCATGACAAAGATAGATAAGATTGAATTCCCCGAAGTCGTCGATGATCTGGGGATTGACAGCCTGATCGTGCCAAAGGTCATTACCGGTGTGTCCATTATCCGTTATGTGCGTGCAATGCAAAACACCATGGGAAGTAATGTACAGACACTTTATCGTATGATCGATGGACGGGTAGAAGCATTAGAGTTCATTGTCAGCAAGACAGCAAAAGTCACTAACAAACCAATCTGTGAATTGAAGATTAAGAAAAAATCTGCTGATCTGCTCAATACAGAGAAAGGGGAAACTGATCACACCAAGCGGAAATGATATGCTGCAGAGTGGAGACAGTGTCATCATCGTAACGACAAATCTGGGTCTGGACGATATTGATGATATATTAGAAGGTTAGGAAAATGAATAAAAAAACTGTGATATATATTTTGGGCTGTGTCTTGGTATTTGTGTCAGCATTCATGCTGTTACCGTGGTTTGTCAGCCTGATCTATAGCGAAGAAACCGGAAAATATTTTTTGTATACAGCAATTGCGAGGCTTTGTCCTTGGAAGGATCATGACATGGAAAAAGCCGGAAAAAGGCGGTTTTTTGCAAAAGAAGGATTTGTCAGTGTGGCATTGAGCTGGATCGTTCTCAGTGTGGTCGGAGCAATCCCACTCTGGCTCAGTGGTGAGATTCCAAATTTCGTAGATGCCTTGTTTGAGATCGTATCCGGATTTACAACCACCGGAGCAAGCATTGCGGAAAATGTAGAAGCATTTTCTCATACGGCACTCTTCTGGCGAAGTTTCAGCCATTGGATTGGCGGTATGGGTGTACTGGTGTTTATGATGGCGATCCTGCCGTTAGCAGATGGAGAGAATATGCATATCCTGCGAGCAGAAAGTCCGGGACCGATCGTATCCAAACTGGTGCCGCGTATGCGAAAAACAGCAGAATACTGTATCTCATCTACCTGACAATGACTATGTTAGAGATCATTGCTTTGCTGATCAGTGGGCTGCCGACATTTGATGCCGTGTGTATGTCTCTTGGAACGGCGGGAACCGGAGGCTTTGGTCTGGTTGTAGACAGTGCGGCAAGCTATACGGCACTGCAGCAGGTGATCATTACGATATTCATGGTGCTGTTTGGTGTCAATTTCAGTTTCTTCTATCTGATTTTGATGAAAAAAGAGCAGTGATGCTTTTAAAATAGAAGAAGTCCGTTGGTATTTTGCCATTTTGGAATTGCATCTATTGTGATTACTTTGGATTTAACACATAATGCAAGTGAACTGTTGCATAACCTGAATCTGGCAACATTTCAAGTGGCATCGGTTATGACAACTACCGGATATGCGACTGCGGATTTCAATCTGTGGCCGACATTTTCAAAGAATATTTTAGTCATGCTGATGTTTGTAGGGGCCTGCGCGGGCAGTACCGGCGGAGGAATTAAGGTCAGCCGTTTGATCATTTATATCAAATCCTCGATCCGGGAAGTCAGCCATCTGATCCATCCGCGAAGCGTCAAGGTTGTAAAAATGGATGATAAGGCGGTATCTGATGAAACGATCCGCACCACACATATGTATCTGATCGTATACATGTTTATTTTTGCGGCATCCCTTTTCCTGCTTAGTCTGGATAAGCATGATATGGTTACGAATTTTACCGCGATTGCAGCAACATTAAATAATATCGGGCCGGGACTGGAAGTAGTAGGACCGATGGGCGGTTATGGAGGATTTTCCGTGTTGTCAAAGCTGGTTATGATCTTTGATATGCTGATCGGAAGACTGGAGATTTTCCCACTGTTGATCTTATTTGCACCGCGTGTATGGAAACATCGTTAATGAAAGAGAGCAGAATGGTAACCGGATAGTCCGAAGGATTGGAGGGGAAGATACAATGGCAAGTAATTGTGAAAGCTGCGTCAATTATGTCTATGACGATGAGATGGAGTGCTACTGCTGTGATATGAATTTAGATGAGGATGATATGGTAAAGTTTCTGACCGGAAGTTTTGACAACTGTCCGTATTATCGTCTGGATGATGAATATGCAGTGGTAAGACACCAGATGTAAGATAATATAAAATTTTTGTACAAAATATATAGAGAAATCAAAAAAGTCAGGTACAGTCCGTTTCTAGGGAATCTGTACCTGACTTTTTTCGCGACAAGGTCAGGGTGTTAAAAGACAGCTCACAACATAGTGGCTGGCAACCTGGCTTTGTGCACGTTGCCGATCCAAAAACCGGAAACCGTCTTTTGCTCCCGAATCTCTATAGAAAAACCGAAATGTCATTGCATTTTTGATATTTGCATGTTAAAATTGACTATAGTCAATAATGAATACTAAACTACAGTCAAAGGAGCGTGAAAAATGCCAAAAGGTTTACAGCCTAAAGGAGTGGCGAGAAGAAACAAAATGCTCTTAGCAGCCGTCCAGTTGTTTTTAGAAAATGGCTATGAAAAGACAACGACAGCGGCGATCGCAAAGGGCAGCGGAATGGCACCATCATCGTTTTTTGCTGCATTTGAGAATAAAGAGGCATTGTTATTGACATTGGTACAGCAGATGTTCAATAGACAGTTTGAGAATGCAGAACAGCTTTTAGGGGAGCAGAAAGATCCGCTGATGCTGTATGGAATAGAGACTGCGTTGCAGATGTATATTACAGAGTTGTCGGAACCGTTACGGGAATTATATGTGATGGCGTACTCACTGCCGACAACCTGTGAATATATATATAACAATACGGCAGAAAGGCTGAGCGTGATCTTTGCCGATTATCTTCCCGAAGCAGAAAAAAAGGATTTTTATGAAATGGATATTGCTTCCGGGGAATCACCCGTGGATTTATGGCGAAGCACTGTCATCTGTACTTTAAGATAGAGGATAAGATCAGACGGCATCTGCAGTGCTGTTTTACACTCTATCAGGTGCCCAAGGAGAAGCAGGATGCAGTGATCGATGCGGTATTAGAGGTGGATCTGCAATCTATCGCACAAAAACTGATAGAAGATACCATCGTGCAAAGGCGCATCGGGGATTTGAAGCAGTGATGACTACGAAAGAAGGAAAGAAGGCATAGCATAGGAAAAAAGAATAGGAGGGCTAGGATGAAAAAAGAAATATGGAAAAGGATGTTGTGTGTTGCAACCGCAACAGTTGTGTGTCTGACATCCATACCGGGGACGGTTTTTGCGGATGAGACAGGATGCAAGGAGGCAAAAAGACGGCAAACATGTTCCGAATGAGGATAAGAAAGAATTAGTGAAAATGGCAACCTGTACAGAGGACGGAGAGTGGCTGATCTACTGTCTGTACTGTAATACACAGTATACAACAGAAATCATTCCGGCGACAGGTCATGAGTGGGGGAGATAAGAAACAGATCAGGGAAGCAGGATGTGTGACTACCGGCGAGGTGCAGTATACCTGTCAGAATTGCAACGAAGTGAAAACAGAGACCACACCGGCAAAAGGTCATACGATCGTAACGGACAAAGGAGGACACCGACCTGTACACAGAGCGGTCTGACAGAAGGAAAACATTGCTCTGTCTGTAATGAAGTGATTCAGAAGCAGAAAAAGTTAGCACCGAAAAACACCATGCCGTAACGGACAAGGCGGTAGAGGCAACCTGCAGTAAAGAAGGACTGACAGAAGGAAAACACTGTTCCGTCTGCAATCAGGTTCTTGTGGAGCAGAAGAAAGTACGGAAAAAACGCCATGTGCTTCAAAAGAAAAAAGGGACACCGGCAACCTGTACAGAATACGGATGGACAGACAGAATTTTCTGCACCGTCTGCAATACGGTCACGCAAAGAAGGGTAAGGATAGCACCACTGGGACATACGATCGTAACGGATCCGGCAGTAGAGGCGACTTGTACGGAAAGTGGTCTGACAGAAGGAAAGCATTGTCCGTATGTAAGAAAGTTATTACCCGGCAAAAGAGATTCCGGCAAAAGGTCACAAGATCGTAACGGATCCGGCAGTGGAGGCAACCTGTACACAGAGCGGTCTGACAGAGGGAAAACATTGTTCCGTATGCAAGGAAGTGATCACAGAGCAGAAAGTAATCCCGGCGAAAGGTCATACGATCGTAACCGACAAGGCGGTAAAGGCAACCTGTGAGCAGAGCGGTCTGACAGAAGGAACACACTGTTCTGATTGTAATGAAGTAATCCAAAAAACAGGAAACCATAGCGGCACTTGGACATGAGTATATAGCGGGTGCAATCTATGATAAAAAGACAGCACAAGTGGTAGATATATGTAAACGCTGTGCTAAACAAACAAAGAGACTGGCAAATTTAGTATCACTGATAGGGGATGAACAAAAATACCAAGTTCGAGGATATGGATGGAAAAGAAATCTCTTCGATCCCGGACAATCTGAAAATTTTTTCCGGTGAATCAGAGGATGGAAAAAAGAAATCTGTTATATGTAAATGAAAAGGATGAAAAGCAGTTACGCGAGTTTTCGATGCTGTCAGAGCATAAAGAACTGAATAATCTTATTTTTTGCAGTTTGGGAAAGATGAAAATGCAGTACGATACAGATGGATGCAGCGGATGGTATCAATCAGCTTGGAATCCGTATGAAGCCGTATGAAAACGGAGAAGTCTTAATATACGTTTCAGAAGACATTGTGAATGCATCCATAAAAAATATTAAGAAAAATGGCAACTCTATCATCTGTGAAACAGACAATGGAAGCAAACTGGCCATTTCCAGCGATCATATGAATTATGAGGTGGGAAAGACAGATGTTCCGAAAAAGAAAGATGATTCTGTTTTGAACCAGCTTGTAGCAAAGAGAGTAGAGGGAAGCGAGGACACAGTGGAGTTTTCATTACAGCAGGTAGAGGAGGAACAGAAAGACTCAAAGACAGAGGACGAATCCAAAGCAGAGAAAGATTCAAAGACAGAGGATAAATCCAAAGCAGAGAATGAGTCCAAGGCGGAAGATAAGTCCAAGACAGAAGATACCGCTAAAACAGAAGATAAATCTGCGTCCGAGGATCCAATGGAACCGATCCAGATCATCTTTGCAACAAAAGAAATGGCAAAAGATGAAGAGGAAGATGAAAAGAAGTCACAGGATGATTCCACACAGATCAAAATGATCGAGGAGGATGAGCCAACACAGAAGATTGAAAAAATAAAAGATGAGGAGCCGAGTATCATCATCATCAGATTCGTAGATCCGCCTGTAGAGGAAAAAGAAAGAAGAAAAAGGAAGAAGAAAAACAAGAGGAAGTAAAGACAGTGAACTTTGCGAGACTTTACATACCAGTTGTACGATAAGTGGATACAAATACTGTTCATTTAAAGAAGTTAATGATAAATACCACAAATGTAAAAAATAAAAAAATATATTCAAAAAATGTAAAAACACGGATACTCACAAATGGAGTAAGGGTAAATGTGGAGAGTGTGGTGCATGGCACTACAATCATACCCCTGTATACTACGACAAGATTAAGGATGGAATACAAGGATGGTGTACAACGTGTGGTATGAAGTGGACCGGACGTGGTTGGGTAATATATGGCTCATAGTGTAAATATTGTGGAGAGCCACAGAAGAGATAAGAAGCAGGTAGAAGTCCTGTGAAATAGGCAATAAAAATGCACGCGTAAATCTGCGCGTGCATTTTTCTATTTTCAAATATTATTTTAAAAATCCGTTGATGATCTGTTCTTCGGCTTCTGCTTCGGTCAGACCAAGTGTCATCAGTTTGATCAACTGGTCACCGCAATTTTACCGATCGCAGCTTCGTGGATCAGGCTGGCATCAATGTTATTAGCGGAAAGCTCCGGCGTAGCATCAACATGGGCATTTTCCATAATGATGGCATCACATTCGCTGTGGCCGGCACATTTATTGTTACCGCTGATCTTTGCTAAAAAGACCTGATGGGATTCGCCCTTGGCAACGGAACGGATACGATATTGGTGCTGGAATCCTTTCCGTTGAGTTCTACATGGAAATCAGTCTTTGCATACTGTTTTCCGTGTGTCATGATCTTTTCGCGGACCTCTAAAGTCGCTCCGTCTTTTTAAGTCGCCTCTGGTGATACGGTTGGTGGAATCGATTCCCTTGATCTGGGTAGTCTCCATTTCCATATAGGCGTTCTCTTCTAAGTGGACAACGGTCTGAGGATTCATAATGTTCTCACCGCGTCCATCGCCTTCCCCATAGTGTCTTTCGATATAGCGGACTTTGGAATTTTTTCCAACATAGAAGGTGTGTACACCGTCATGCTTTGAAGTATCAGTTCCACAGTTGTGGATACCGCAGCCCGCAATAATGGTAACATCGCAGTTCTCTCCGACGTGGAAATCATTATAGACTAACTCCTGTAAACCGCTCTGGCTTAAAATAACCGGAATGTGTACACTTTCATTTGTAGTTCCCGGTTTGATATAAATATCGATACCGGACTTGTCCTGTTTGGAAATAATATCAATATTCGCAGTAGTGTTGCGTCCGGCAAGCTGTCCGTCCGAACGGATGTTATAGGCTCCCTCCGGGATCTCATGCAGTCCCGCAACCTGCTCTAATAAATTCTTCTGAATGGCATCCATGCTAAGACCTCCTTTTTATGCTTTATCTGTTAATGTCTTGCAAGTGCTTGGCTGGTTCATCAGGCGTGGCATGATCTCTTCTTTCGAACCGATGGAATCCACGCTGCCGTTTGCAATGACGATGATCTTATCTGCAATGTTTAAAATACGCTCCTGGTGGGAGATGATCAGGATAGAGCCGTTGATCTCATCTCTCATTTTTTTCAAATACCTTGATCAGGCTGTTAAAGCTCCAAAGATCAATACCGCTTCCGGCTCGTCAAAAATAGAAAGCTGGGTTCCTCTTGCTAAAATAGTAGCGATCTCGATTCGCTTTAACTCACCGCCGGAAAGGCTGGAGTTCACTTCAACGGTCAATGTATTCTCTGGCACAAAGGCCAACCTCAGAGAGAATATCACAGATATCGCTGACAGACATCGGTTTGCCTGCTGCAATATTTACCAGATCTTTTACCGTCAGTCCCTTGAAATGGACCGGCTGCTGGAAAGCAAAGCTGATACCGCGTTTGGCACGCTCAGTAATGCTGAGATCTGTAATGTCTTCTCCGTTAAACAGGATCTGACCGCTGGTCGGTGTATGAATGCCGGCAATGATGCGGGCAAAGTGTGGATTTACCGCCACCGTTCGGACCGGTGATCGCCACAAAATGTTCATCAATCGTCAGATTGACATTTTTTAGAATCTCTTATTGTCATTGTCGTCATCGACTTCATAACTGATATTTTTTAATTCTAACATAGTTCCTCCAAATTTTTGATAAATATATAACAATCAAGCTACATTATACTATGGCGGGATGTTGTTCTCAACTGTAGTTTGACAGAAATTGCCAAAAGTGCATCGGCTATGCCGGATAGTGGAGTCTGTCATCCGAAATATGCTCTAACACTTCCTCTAAGTATTTTTTTGCAACATATTTTGCCATAGGCAGATTTAAGTCTAAATAATTGCCACAGTCCTTAGCGGCAGCTCCGGGATCGTACCCTCGTAATCACGGATAAACGTAAACATTTCTGTTAAAAGTGTAACGATGTCCTCAGATTCGTAATCGCCGGCAAGGATCAGATAGAATCCGGTGCGGCAGCCCATCGGTCCAAAAATAAATGGTTTTTGAGGCAAAATCCTTATGATTGCGTAAAAAGTTGCACCCAGATGCTCGATAGCGTGTATTTCCGCAGTATTCATGACCGGTTCAAAATTCGGGCGTGTCATGCGGATATCAAAAGTGGTAAAGCACTTCGCTTCCGGCATGGTCTTTTCTGGACACATAGACACCCGGAAGAAGTCTTAAATGATCTACAGTAAAACTTGCGATTTTTTCCATTATAAATTACCCGCCATTTCTAAGATCAAAGTTACAGAGTTCGCGATTGCCATTTTTCAAATGCGGGGATAGTCCATAGAAGCACTGTCATCTGCTTTATCGGAAATGGCACGGATGATCAAAAACGGGATGTTGTTCAGATAAGCGGCATGTGCGATCGCAGCACCTTCCATTTCGGTACAGTAACCGCCGAAGGTCTCTACCAGCCAGTCCTTTTTTCTCATGGCTGGAAACAAACTGGTCACCGCTTACCACACGACCCTCAAATACCTTTACACCGGAAAGAACCTTGTCACAGGATTCTTTGGCAACTTTTCGAAGATGCTCATCTGCCGTAAAAGAAAGCGTGTCCATTCTTGGGATCTGACCCAGCGGATAACCGAAAGAAACGGCATCCATATCATGCTCTAACGTATCTGTGGACAACACAATATCCCCGATATCGATATCCTTATTTAAAGAGCCGGCGATTCCCGTGTTGATGACCGCATCCACTCCGTAATCATCGACAAGGATCTGTGTACAGATACCGGCATTGACTTTACCGATACCGGAACGTACAACAACAGCTTCCTTTCCATTTAAAAAATCCTTTATAAAAATCCATGGAAGCCTTGCTGTGGACTTCCACATCTGTCATATGCTCTTTGAACTTTGCAACTTCTTCGTCCATTGCTCCAATAATTCCTAACATACAATCCTCCTCTTTTTGTGATTTTAACTCAAACAGTTCCATTTTTAAGCCAATTTCGGGGAAAATACAATAGTCAGGGTTCTTCTTTTCAGGGAAAAAACTGCCGCGTATGACAGCATTTTCTCCATAGCGGGATTTGATCTGATCCAAGGCAGCATCTAATTTCTGCTGCTTTTCGGATTTTGCTTCTAAATAACCGAGTCAAACAGAGTCATCTGGACCGGTGCATCCTCATCTAAGAGTTTTCCGGTGCGGATACCGAGCAGCCGTATCGGAGTGTGGTTCCAAAGCTCATCAAAGAGACGGCGAGGAGAGCTCATAGATCGGCTGGGTCGAATTCGTGGGGAAAGAGCAGCACCTTCTGGTGCGAGGTACGTTGAAACGTGCTGTATTTGATCTCCACGGTTACGGACTGTGCAAGCTGATTGGACTTTCGGAGCCTCGAAGAGACCTGTTCCGCTAAGGCAAGCAGCACTTTTTGGCATCGTCGGCATTCGAAACGTCCTGTGCCAAAGTCGTGGAATTGCCGACACCTTTTTAATTTTTCAACAGTGCTGTGTACTTCTGCGGGAGCAATCCCGTTGGCATATTCCCACATGAGCAGCCCATGGCTTTTGAATTCCCGTATTAAAAATCTTTGTCGGTATGTGCGAGTTCTCCGATCGTTGATCCCAAGAGAACGCAGTCTGGCAGAGCTGGATCTTCCTACCATATAAAGATCCTCGATAGGAAGCGGCCAGAGTTTTTTCGGGATCTCTTCTTTCCAGATCGTGTGGATGCGGTCTGGTTTTTCAAAATCACTTGCCATCTTAGCGAGCAGCTTATTCGGTGCGATCCCGATGTTAACGGTAAAGCCAAGTTGCTCTTTGACAGTCTTAGAAATAAAGGGTGGCTCCGGCAATCGGAGATTTGTATTGATAGGCGATCGGTGTAAAGTCCAAAAACATTCATCAATGGAAAGCTGTTCAATGTCCGGTGTAAACGTACGCAGAAGCGTCATAAGCTGCTTGGAATACTGACGGTACATCGCATGATCCGGACGTGCGATAACCAGGGATTCGCATTTTCGAAGAGCATGTGCGACCGGTTCGCCGGTTTTGATACCGAACGTTTTTCGCAGAAGTAGATTTTGCCAGTACGATCCCATGGCGGCTCTCACGGTCTCCTCCGATAATGGACGGATTGTGCGCAGATCGACCGTGCTTCCATTTTTCAGTTGTTCAATGGCAGTCCAGCTTAAAAAGCGGAATTTACGTCAATATGAAAAATAACCGGTTCCAAGTTCCAAATCTCCTTTTGCAGATTTCTTTCTAAAACTCTTTCTAAAATTTGTTCTAAATTTTGTCCTAAAACTCATTCTGAATTTGTTCTGAATCTCTTCCTAATAAAATAGGTCTGTTCCGTCAAATAAAAATGTCGGATAAAAAATCCACTGGACAAGAACAAATGTTTTGTTTATGATGTTAGTATAACATAGCGAAGCGGACTCGTACAGATAGAAAAGGAGGAGCTATGAAATTTTTTCATTTAAGTGATCTGCATATTGGAAAACATTTATTTTATTATTCACTTTTAGAAGATCAAAAATACGTCTTTCACCAGATTTTGGAAGCGGCAAAGGAGGAACAGCCGGATGCCGTTCTGTTATGTGGCGATATTTATGATAAAACGATTCCGTCTGCAGAGGCGGTCAGTCTGTTTGACTGGTTTTTAACAGAGTTAAAGGAGACACTGCCAAAGGCACTGATCCTTATCATTGCGGGAAACCATGACAGTGGGGAGCGGTTAGAATTTGCACGGGAACTCTTAGAAAAAGGGTGTATTCATTGCCGGTCTGCCACCGCGGGAAACAGACGAAAAGATCCGAAAAGTGACGATGACGGATCCCGCCGGGGAAGTATGCTTTTATCTGCTGCCATTTACCAAACCGTCGCATCTGCGAAAAAAAATACGAAGAAGAAAAAATAGACAGCTATGAAGATGCAGTGAAAAAATTATTAGAAGAGGAAGAAATAGATACAACAAAACGAAACGTTCTATTGTCACATCAGTTCTATTTATCCGGTGGCAGCGAGCCACTCACCTGTGATTCGGAGATCCGCATGGCGGGCAGGATTGATGAGATCGATACGAGACTGTTACAGGATTTTGACTATGTGGCACTTGGTCATATCCACAGGGCACAGAGGATTGGAAAAGGACAGTGTTACTATTCAGGAACACCACTTAAATATTCCGTAAGTGAAGCATCCCATGAGAAATCTTTTCAGATTGTGGAATTAGGAGAAAAAAAGGACAGGAGCCGGTTGTACGAAAAAAGCAGTTAAAGCCGCTGCGGGAACTTTGTGTGCTGCGGGGAACACTGCAGGAGGTATTAGAGCAGAGAGAGCATGCGAAAGATTTTGTCAGCATTACCTTAACGGATGAAGAAGAACCGTATATGCCAAAGGAACAGTTAGAGCTGGTGTTTGACCATATTTTAGAGATCCGTATTGATAATGAAAGAACACGCGAGGATTTTAGATCTTTATGAGGAAGAAGAGGAGACCGAAAGCCTGTTTGAATCGTTTGCCTCATTTTTTGAAACAGTGCGGGGCAGAAGCATGAATGAAGCGGAGCAGGAGGCGGCACAGGATGCCTGGAATGAGATCATAGAGGGGGGAGAGAATGAAACCGTTAAAGTTAGAGATGTCTGCCTTTGGCTCGTATGCCGGATTGGTAGAGGTGGATTTTACAAAAGCGGGAAGCGGACTCTTTCTGATCACCGGAGATACCGGAGCAGAAAGACGACGATTTTTGATGGGATTGCCCTATGCACTCTATGATGAGACCAGCGGCGGGGAACGAAGCGGCAGTATGATGCGCAGTCAGTTTGCAGATGCAAAGACAGAAACCTATGTGAAACTGACGTTTTTAAGCCACGGAAAGATCTATCAGGTGAGAAGAAATCCGGAGCATAAGATACAAAAAGGAATTGAAAAACGGTAACACCACACTGCGGAATATTCCAAAGAATGTTGAGCTGATCCTGCCGGACGGACAGGTGTTCCCAGAGAAAAAGCAGGGGACAGACCGCGAAATCGTGAATTTAGTGGGGCTGGATGTCAACCAGTTCACCCAGACCGCTATGCTGGCACAGGGCGATTTTCTAAAGCTGTTGTATACAAAATCCGATGATCGAAAGGCAATCTTTTCTAAGATCTTTCAGACCGGTTACTGTGCGAAGATCCAGGACTACTTCCGGCAGCAGGCTTCTGTCTTAAAGGATGAGTTAGAAAAACAGGAGCAGGCACTGCGGCGAGGAAGCCTCCGGTGTCCGGTTGGATGAAGCCGGAAAGCTCAAAATGCGAGGAACTCTTACAACATGACTTCTTTCCATGCGAAGAGGTACAAAGCCTGTTACAGGAAAATATCGTAGCCTGTAAAAAAGAAACCACGGACGTACAGAAAATAAAAGATGAAAAGCAAAAGCCGTAGAACAACTGACGAAAGATATCAGCGTGCAGGAGCAGGTGAACCGTCAGTTTGAACACTTAAACATGGTGACGGAACAACTGAAAGATTTACAACACAAAGTAGAAACTGCAAAACAGGCACATGAAGCTGCAAAGCAGGAACTTGAAAAAAAAGAGGAGAGCATCAAAAAAGAGATCGCTGACATTGAACATTCCCTACCGCTCTATGAACAGGCAGAACAGGCAAAGGAAAAAAAGAGAAAAGCGGAAAGAAACGTTTAGCGGATTTAGAAAAGGATCAGGGAGTTCTTGGGACCTTAAAGCAGCGTATGGAAACGTCACAAAAAGGAGTGGAACATCTGGGTTACGAAGGCAAAAAGAAGCCGTAGCAGAGTATGAGCGTGTTTATGAGGCATTTTTCCATGAGCAGGCAGGGATTTTAGCAAAGGACTTAGAAGAAGGGATGCCATGTCCGGTCTGCGGCTCCACACACATCATCCGTCTCTGGCAAAATGGCTGAGGATGCACCATCCGAAGAAGAAGTGAAAAGGCAAGGAAGAAACGGACAGAGGCAGAAGAACACCGGGAGCAGAGCGAGAGACAATATATGGAAGCAAAAAAAAAGTGCCTACGATACGAAAAAGGCAGCAGGAAGAGACGGAGATCCGGGTACTTTTAGCGGAGGCGGCAAAAGAGCTAGAGCTTACTTCTAAGAATCTGGTCTATTCAGGAAAAGAAGAAGCCATGGCAATCTTAGAAAAGAACAGGCAGTTAAAGCAGCAGTTAGAATCTTCCGTAAAAAGACACAGGAAGAGTTATCGCAGACACAGGAGCAGGAAGCAGTCTACAAAGGGCAGAAAGAACAGCTGTTAAAGGAGACCGAGGGTCGCAAGCCACTGGAACTTACGGAGAAAAACAGCGGCAAAGAGAGCTGTCGGAGGAGGTTCAAAACGCAGAGGACAGACTGCGGCAGCTTCATACCACACAGGAGATCAATGAGCGTATCCGTCAGAACCTGCAAAAGTATGATGCGAAACGGGAGCAGTTCAAAAGAGCAGGCAGCAGTTGCAGATACGCTGAACCGCACGGCAAACGGACGGTTGAGTGGAAGTGTGAAGATGGACTTTGAGACCTATGTACAGAGGAAGTATTTTAAACAGATCTTAAAGGAAGCAAACCGAAGACTGATCAAAATGAGCCGTGGAAGCTTTGTCTTACAGTTAAAAGAAGGTCAGGAGAGCGGCAAGGGAAAAAATGAGGGATTGGATCTGGTAGTACACAGTCTGGATACAAATGCGATCAGAGATGTCCGTACCTTATCTGGTGGAGAGGCATTCATGGCGGCACTTTCGATGGCACTGGGACTTTCGGACATTGTGCAGAGGACTGCGGGAGCGGTACAGTTGGAAATGATGTTTATCGACGAAGGCTTTGGCTCTTTGGATGACATCTCAAGAACGCAGGCATTAAATGTCTTAGAAGAACTGACCGGCAGTGGAAGACAGATCGGGATCATCTCGCATGTCAATGAATTAAAGGAGCAGATGGAGAAAAAGCTGGTTGTTTCTAAGGGGAGAGGGGCAGCAGCCTGCACTGGGAACTGTAAATCTTAACCAAGTATAAAAAATATAAAAGAAAGGTTTAGATTTATTTTAGAATCCTTTAAGTTTTGCGTCACAGTTTGGTCATAAATAGTTCCTATAATGAAAACATCAAATGAATGAGGCAGCAATTACCTTATATATAGATTAACATTTTCATAACTAAACTCCTCGGAAAGTCCTTAGGAACCGCAAGCCCTAAGGACTTTTCCCAGTTTATCAGGATTTATCAGAGTTTATCTTTGGATTTTATTTGTACATTTTATCAAATTTGTTAAAATCTTAACATTCTTTTAGCACCACCCTTAAAATCCGCAAAATCCCTGTGTTTATTGTAAAAATTCGTAAATTTTCACAATAAAATCTATTAAAATCTTAAAAAATGTTTATAAAATTTAGGTGGCTTTTTTTTTTAACAAATGAGAGTATTATATGTAACAGAAAAGTCAACGCATGAAGATATAGGCTTATATCGGGGAAGTTGCATGACTGTAATTAAGAAAATAAAAAGGAGTGAATAGCAATATGGAATCATTTAATTTTTTGCTGTTTCTGGCGATTATTTTAGTTTCCACAAAAAGTACTGGGTATTTTTTCTAAAAAGTTAAGATGCCACAGGTTGTAGGTGCTTTGGTGGCGGGCGTTATCTTAGGACCATCCGTATTGAATCTGGTACAGATGGAGAGTGATGGAAATTTCTTAGCATACATGGCAGAGATCGGTGTTATCTTACTGATGTTCTGTGCAGGACTTGAGACCGATTTATCGGAATTAAAGGCAAACGGTGTAGCTTCCTTTATTGTTGCAATGTGTGGAGTTATCGTTCCGTTAGCAGGAGGATTTATTGCATATGCATTATACTTCCATGTAGATGTATCAAGTTTTCATGAGTGTATGAAAGCAGTATTTGTCGGAACGGTGCTGACGGCAACCTCGGTTAGTATCACGGTCGAGACGCTGCGAGAGTTAGGACATTTAAAAGGAAAGGTCGGCTCTACGATCTTAGGAGCAGCGATTATTGACGATATCCTTGGTATCATCGTATTGACAATCGTAACCAGTTTAGAAGATACCAGTGTCAATCCGGCAACCGTATTTGGTAAGATTGCACTTTACTTTGTTGTGATCGCAGTCATCTGGTTTGTACTGGCAAAACTGAAACCATTCTTAGAGTCACAGGATCGATTGAGAAGAACTGCAATCCTTGCATTGGCATTCTGTTTCTTAATGGCATATGTATCCGAAGAGTTCTTTGGAATCGCAGATATTACAGGTGCATATTTTGCAGGACTGATGCTTTGCTCTATGAAGATCGAAACTTATGTCAATCGAAGAGTTGAGATACTGCGTACTTAATCTTCTCACCGGTATTCTTTGCAAGTATCGGAATGAAGACCAACTTAGATGGTTTGAACGGCAGCATGATCCTGTTTTCCATCATCCTGTTAGTCATTGCTATTTTGTCAAAAGTTGTGGGATGCGGTCTGGGTGCTAAAATATGCAAGTGTACCAATAAAGAAGCATTGCGGATTGGTGTCGGCATGATCTCCCGTGGTGAGGTTGCCTTGATCGTGGCACAGAAAGGTTATCAGGCAGGCATGTTAAGCGATGACTTATTTGCACCGATCGTATTGGTGGTTATTGTTACAACCCTGATCACCCCAATTCTCTTAAGTATGGTATTTAAGGGAGAAAAACCGCTTGAGGATACACCGGCAGCTCCGGCAGAGGGTGCAGGGATTTAGAATCTTCCGGCAGAGAAATACATAAGAGGGCAGTATTTAAAAGATAGAGAAAAAAGGAAAACCGTCATTGGAACCTGAGTGGAACCGATGGCGGTTTTTTGCTCTATAGGATCAGAGTGTCGAAAGACGATTTCAAGTTTTTTGATTGGCAACTTGCACAAATCCGGGTCTGTTTTGTTCCGTTGTACGAAAATAAGAAAATCTAAGTCTGCCTGCGTCAGGCTGTGATGGAGTGACGCGTACGTCTTAAACACCCCGTCCATGGGGTGCTAAGACTTTTGCTGCCGTCCATGGCAGCAAAACACTATACATGAATAGCCAGACTAAGATTTACTAATTTTCTCCCAAAGTCACAAAAGCAGTCCCGGTTTTGTGCAAGTTGCCAGCCACTAAGTTGTGAGTCGCCTTTTGAACCCCCTGATTATATCAGATAAACCAGGTCTCCTGATTGGTCGATGAGACGGAAACGGCACCTGCCTGTAAAAGAGCCATAATGTCTTCTTTTTCTGAAACCATACCGCCGGCAATGACCGGGATCGGCGAGGATTTGCAGAGCTTTTGAATGACCTTTGGCATAAGTGCGAGGAAGAATCTCGATACAGTCCGGTTTTCCGGTACGCATGGTTTTAAAAATACTTTCGTATGCCATGGAATCGATCACAAAAAACGGTGAATCGTATACAGATCAAGCTCGCTGGCACGTTTGATCAGCAGAGCCTTTTGTGGAAATAATACCATCAGCTTTTGTATATTGGTGGATAAAATCAATGGCGATCTCTTTCGGGCTGAGTCCGTGGATCAGATCCACATGCACCATGGCAATCTTCCCGGCAGATTTGACTGTTTTTACGATCTGAGGAATATTGCAGATATCGCCATAGAGAATAAACACAATGGAACTATCGGTTTCTAAACATTTTTTTTTTAATCCGTCATCATCCTTCACGGCGGCGATGACAGGAGAGTTTTCTAAGGCTTCCATAAATTCAGAATGCATAAAGTACCTCCTTGTATAAAAAAAAAAGGACAGTATGCCATCCGGCATCCTATCCTTCATTATATATGAAATAGTGAAAAATGAAAAGAATTATTCAGTTTTTGGATTGGGTTGGATTAATCTGCATCCGGCGGGGTATGTCCGGATGCAGATGGGAGAAATCCATATGTTTGCAGCCTATATTCTTAATAGCTCCCCTCATGAGCAACAGACCGGGTAGTCTGTATATATTACGAAGTCATTTGCTGCAAGCGAATTTGGAAATGGGTTGACGGCATCGCCGTCAAATCTATGTAGATTCTATCAATATTGGGTAGGGAAATTGACAGAAGTTACATACCAAGATAAAAAAAAAGCGGGGAAAATAAGGATGCTCTCGCATCTTTTTACCTTGCTCATTCGTCTCTGTGGCTTACATTATTTATTTACTGCGGTAAGTATAACACCTAAATATGGAAAATGCAAGAGCCGATATTGTATAAAATGAAAAACATTCCAATTTTTTTACCTGAATATAGACAATATCTTGACAATAGAATCCATTGCAGATAACATAGAAGAGAAGTAAGTAAGAGGGACGGTGAAGATATATGACAGAAGAGGATAAAGGCGCGTACAGATATTGTAAGAATTGTGGAAGAGTGCTTTCACCGACCTACGAAGCAGAGCTTTGCCCGACATGTGAGGAGAACCAACTGTTTGATAAGGTCAGAGATTACATTCGTAAAAATGATGTCACGGAAATGCGGGTAGCCGAGCATTTTGGAATCCCGCAAAAAGAAAGTGAAGGCGTGGATCAAAGAAGGAAGGATTGAGTATAAGGAAGATGGAGATAAGCGGGCATTGGTATCCATCCGTTGTGCAAGATGTGGAGCAAAAGTTACCTTCGGAACACTTTGCAGCCGGTGTCTGAAAATTATGAATAGTTCTAAATACGAGTATGCAGGAAACGACCTTGAGAAGAACAAGATGCGTTTCTTAGACAATGATGAATAATAAATAATGCATAGTTACATAGGATTTTTTGAGATCCATAGTAAATAATAAAAAAAAGAAGTCCCATGCGGTCCGTACAGATTTCAGAGTATGACATTTTAATCTGTATGAACCACATGGGACTTTTTTCTATATTTTTTATAAAAGCATTTCTGTAATTAACTTACATGAAATTAACGCTCACATTTGCGGGCAGCTTCCACAAATCCTTTGAATAACGGATGCGGTCTGTTCGGTCTGGACTTGAACCCGGATGAGCCTGTGTAGCAATGAACCATGGATGATCGGAAATCTCGATCATTTCCACAATCCTTCCATCAGGAGAAAGACCACAGAGGTTCAATCCTTTTTTCTGTCAGTGCATTGCGGTAATCATTGTTGACTTCGTAACGGTGACGATGTCTTTCGTGGATGGTGGACTCGCCGTAAACAGCGTGGGCTTTGGAATCCTTGTCCAGTTCACAAGGATATGCGCCAAGTCTTAAAGTACCACCGATATCCTCTACACCGTCCTGATCCGGCATCAATGCAATAACCGGATGAGTAGTGTTCGGGTCTAACTCGATGCTGTGTGCATCATGGAAACCACAGACATTACGGGCAAACTCAATAATTGCAACCTGCATACCAAGGCAGAGACCAAGATATGGGATTTTGTTCTCACGGGCATATTTTGCTGCAAGGATTTTTCCTTCTACACCACGGCTGCCGAAACCGCCAGGAACCAGGATACCCTGCGCATAGAGCCTAATACCTCGTCCACATTTTCTTCGTTCAGTTCTTCAGAATCCACCCAGTGGATGTTGACCGTTGCACGTTCTGCAATACCGCCGTGTTTTAATGCTTCCACAACAGAGGTAAGCATCGTGGAGCTGAATATATTTTCCGACCAGTGCAATGTCTACTTCCTTATTCGGATGACGCAGGGCATTGACCATATCTTTCCAATCGGTTAAGTCCGGTGTTGGACATTCCAGATTTAAGCATTTACAGGTAACCTGTGCAAGATGCTCTTCTTCCATTGCAAGCGGAGCTTCATATAAATATTCCACATCCAGATTCTGTAATACATGATCGTTTGGTACGTTACAGAAAAGAGCGATCTTATCTTTGATCCCCTGGTCTAACGGCTGCTCGGAACGGCAGACGATGATATCCGGCTGGATACCCATTCCCTGTAATTCTTTTACACTTGCCTGTGTCGGTTTTGTTTTTAATTCGCCGGATGCCTTAATATAAGGAATCAGTGTAACATGGATCAGCATGGCATTTTCATGTCCGACCTCATGCTGGAACTGGCGAATGGACTCTAAGAAAGGCTGACTTTCAATATCTCCAACCGTACCACCGACCTCGATGATCGCAATATGTGTATCTTCAGAGGTAAAATTGCGGTAGAAACGGCTCTTGATCTCGTTGGTAATATGAGGAATGACCTGTACTGTACCCCCACCGAAATCCCCGTGACGTTCTTTCTGAAGTACAGACCAGTATACTTTACCGGTTGTAACGTTGGAATTTTTGCTCAAGCTCTCATCAATAAAACGTTCATAGTGACCCAAGTCTAAAATCAGTTTCTGCACCGTCATCTGTTACAAAAACTCTCCATGTTGGATTGGGTTCATGGTGCCGGGATCAATATTGATATAAGGATCGAATTTCTGCATGGTTACCTTGTAACCTCTTGCTTTTAAAAGACGGCCGAGAGATGCGGCAGTAATGCCTTTTCCGAGTCCCGAAACAACTCCTCCGGTGACAAAGACATATTTTACAGGCATAGGTGTTTCCTCCTTAAAAATTATATATAAATGTTTCCTGAATTTAAAATAACTCATATATTATACAACTAGAAAAAAAAGAAATCCACAATTTTAGAAAAAAGAAATCAAAAAAGTTTAGAAAAACTTTAGAAAGGACAAGAAAAAGTTCACGATATTCGTATTGATTTTAATAGAAAAGAAACATATAATAAGTACGATACTGCAAGAACTATGATGCAGCATGGAGGAGAGCATGGATAACAATCAGATGAACGGAAATAACAACAATAATAATAACAATAATAATCGGAACAACAAAACGGGCAGATGTTTTTAGCGTTTTTACTGGTTTCACTGGTAATGCTGTTTATTATGAGCTATGTGAACAGCAAGATGGATCAGATGTCGAGTGAGGAGATTACCTATTCCCGGTTTTTTGAAAATGGTGGAAGAGGACAAGGTAGAGAGTGTCGAGATCGGTTCGTCAGAGATCAAGATCACCCGAAAGAGGAGAAAAAAAGACACAAAGGTAAATAACGGTCTTACTACGATCCAAAAGACCTATTACACAGGAATCGTGGAAAATCCGGATCTGTTAAAGACTTTGGAAAACACGATGTCAATATCAAAGGAACGATCCCGGATAATACCTCCGTATGGATTTATAATATTTTAAGTTTTGTGATCCCGTTAGTACTGGTATGGGTACTGCTTGGATTCTTAATGCGCCGGATGGGCGGCGGCGGAGTAATGGGCGTTGGTAAGAGCAATGCCAAGGTCTATGTGGAAAAACAGACCGGAGTTACCTTTAAAGATGTTGCGGGAGAAGATGAAGCCAAAGAGTCGTTACAGGAAGTCGTGGATTTCTGCACAATCCGAAACGTTATACAGAGATTGGTGCGAAGCTGCCAAAAAGGAGCGTTGTTAGTAGGCCCTCCGGGTACCGGTAAAACTTTACTTGCAAAAGCAGTTGCGGGTGAGGCAAATGTACCGTTCTTCTCTCTGAGTGGTTCCGACTTTGTAGAAATGTTTGTCGGTGTCGGTGCATCAAGAGTTCGTGATCTTTTCAAAGAGGCACAGAAGCAGGCACCATGTATTATTTTTATTGATGAGATCGATGCCATCGGAAAGAGCAGAGATGCCCGTTATGGCGGAAACGATGAGAGAGAGCAGACGCTGAACCAGTTACTTTCAGAGATGGATGGTTTTGATGCATCCAAGGGACTGCTGATTTTAGCAGCAACCAACCGTCCGGAAGTATTGGACAAGGCATTACTTCGTCCGGGACGTTTTGACAGACGGATCATTGTAGATAAACCGGATTTAAAAGGAAGAGAGGCAATCCTTCAGGTGCATGCCAAAGATGTCCTGATGGATGAGACCGTAGATCTGAATGCGATCGCATTGGCAACCTCAGGAGCGGTCGGTTCCGATCTGGCAAATATGATCAATGAAGCAGCGATTAATGCCGTAAAGCATGGCAGAAAATATGTCAGCCAGGCGGATCTGTTTGAATCGGTAGAAGTGGTCATTGCAGGAGAAAAGAGAAAAAAGACCGCATTATGGGACCGAAGGAAAAAAGAAGATCGTAGCATATCACGAGGTTGGTCATGCGTTAGTGACTGCATTGCAGAAAAATACAGAGCCGGTACAGAAGATTACAATTGTACCGCGTACCCATGGGGAGCACTTGGTTATGTGATGCAGGTGCCGGAGGAAGAAAAATTCTTAAAATCTAAAGAGGAATTAGAAGAAGATTTAGTAACCTTTATGGCGGGACGTGCAGCAGAAGAGATCGTATTTCATTCTGTAACAACCGGAGCGTCAAATGATATTGAACAGGCAACAAGAATTGCCCGTGCCATGGTAGCACAGTACGGAATGTCAGAGCGGTTCGGACTGATGGGACTTGCAACGGTAGAGAGCCAGTATCTAGACGGAGAAGCAAGACTGAACTGTGGTGAAGAGACCGCAGCCGAGATTGATAAAGAAGTCATGAAGATGTTGAAGGAAAGCTATGAGAAAGCAAAACAGCTTCTTTCAGAAAATCGGGAGGTACTCGATAAGATTGCAGCACATCTTTATGAGAAAGAGAATATTACAGGAAAAGAATTTATGAAGATTTACCGCGAATTGAAAGGAATCCCGGAGCCGGAGGAAGAGAATGTGGCAAAACAGGGTTCTTCCGTAGATTTCCGGGTTGAGAAGAAGCAACTCACAGAGTAGATCTGAATAAGGCAACTTCGGAAAAAGAAGAGTCAGAGGAAGAAGATCCAAATAAAGAGAATTCCAGGAAGAGGATTTTGAACAGGAGACCGATGTTTGATTTTGAGGAAGAATTAAAAAAACTGCCGGAAAAGCCGGGAGTCTATATCATGCATGATGCAAACGATGCCATCATCTATGTTGGAAAAGCGATCAAACTGCGAAATCGTGTCAGACAGTATTTCAGACCAAGCCATAATGAAGGGATCAAAAGATCATATGGTGCAGCAGATCGCACGGTTTGAATATATTGTTACGGACTCAGAATTAGAAGCGCTGATCTTAGAGTGTAATTTAATAAAGGAGCATCGTCCAAAGTACAATACGATGCTCCGAGATGATAAGACTTATCCGTATATCAGAGTGACGCTGGGAGAAGAATATCCCAGGGTCCTCTTTTGTCGTCAGATGAAAAAAAAAGATAAGTCACGGTATTTCGGACCTTACACCAGTGCCGGGGCAGTCAAGGACACCATAGATCTGCTCCACAAGCTCTATCAGGTGCGCACCTGCAACCGTAAGCTGCCACGGGATATCGGAAAAGAGCGTCCGTGTCTGAACTATCATATCCATCAGTGCCAGGCACCATGCCAGGGGTATGTCACCAAAGAGGAATATGCAAAAAACATCCGAAAAGTGATGGATTTTCTGAATGGAAATTATAAGGAGATCATCACGGAGCTCGAAAGTAAGATGCAGCAGGCTTCGGATGAGATGAATTTTGAAAAAGCGATTGAGTATCGGGAACTGTTAGGAAGTGTGCGGGCAGTGGCACAGAAACAGAAGATCACAAATACCGATGGCGAAGATAAGGATATCATTGCATTAGCAAGAGATGAACGGGATGCCGTGGTTCAGGTGTTCTTTATCCGTTCCGGCAAGCTGATTGGAAGAGATCACTTTTATCTGCGGATTGCAGACGGGGAAGAAGAACAGGGAATCCTGACCTCTTTTTGTCAAGCAGTTTTATGCGGGAACGCCTTATATTCCAAGAGAGATCGTGCTGCAAAGCGAGATCGAAGAAGAAGAGGTGATCTCGGAATGGCTGGCAAAGCGAAAAGGCCAGAAAGTGTATCTGCGGGTACCGAAAAAAAGGAACGAAGGAACGACTGGTAGAGCTTGCGAAGAAAAAATGCCCGGATGGTATTAAGTCAGGACAAAGAGCGTATCAAGAGAGAAGAAGGAAGAACGATCGGAGCATTAAAAAGAAATCGCAGGGCTGTTAGAACTGGATGGAATCCGAAGGGTAGAGGCTTATGATATTTCCAATATCAACGGATTTGAAACCGTAGGTTCTATGGTGGTCTATGAAGGGGGTAGACCAAAACGGAGTGATTACCGCAAATTCAAATTAAAGAGTGTATCCGGACCGGACGATTATGCATCGATGCATGAGGTGCTGACCAGACGTTTCCGGCATGGTTTAGAGGAACAGAAGGAGTTAGAAGGACGGGAACAGGAACTTGGAAAATTCAGCCGTTTTCCGGATCTTTTGATGATGGACGGTGGAAAAGGACAGGTCAATATTGCCCTGACGGTGTTAGAGGAACTGGGGCTGTCCATTCCGGTCTGTGGAATGGTAAAAGATGACCACCACCGCACCAGAGGTCTGTATTTTCAAAATAAAGAGATCCCGATCGCAAGGGACAGCGAAGGCTTCAAACTCATCACAAGAATTCAGGATGAAGCCCATCGATTTGCCATTGAATACCACCGCTCCCTCGCGAAGTAAGAGTCAGGTACATTCAATCTTAGATGACATTCCGGGGATTGGGGCGACCAGACGAAAAGCGTTGATGAAATATTTTGATTCGATAGAAGAGGTCAGAAATGCCTCGGAGGAGACCCTTGCGGGAATAGACAGCATGGATGCAAGAAGTGCCAGATCGGTCTATGAGTTTTTTCATAAGGAAGATCAGGAAGAAGATTTACAAAACTCTTCCTCAAAAGAGGCACCGGATTGTTGAAGCAGGGATTTTTCTATGATATGATGAATAGAGTAATGGGGAAAAACGGTAGATAAAGGAGAAGCGTATGAGCCAGAAAAGTGTAAGTGTATCAAAATTAGCAAAATTGTTGGATCTGAAGGTATTTACAAAAAAAGAATTAGATATAAAAAACATAAAGTAACCTTGTCCGATGTCAATCGGCCGGCATTGCAGTTGAGCGGATATTTTGAGTATTTTGAGCCGAACCGTGTACAGATCATCGGAATGGTAGAATACAGTTTTTAAAGCAGATGGACCCGGACAAACGGATCGAAATCTATAATGCACTGTTAGAGAGGGAGATCCCGTGTATTATTTTCAGCCGTGATTTTAAACCGGATGAGGATTTTTTACGGATTGCGGAAGAAAAAGATGTGCCGCTGCTTGGAACACACCGTACGACCTCTTCTTTTATGGCAGAGCTGATCCTGTGCCTGAGTGAAGAATTGGCGCCATGTGTGACGATCCATGGGGTACTGGTCGATGTGTATGGCGAAGGACTTCTAATCACCGGAGAGAGCGGAATCGGTAAGAGCGAAGCTGCATTGGAGCTGATCCGCCGCGGTCATCGTCTGGTTACGGATGATGTCGTAGAGATCCGTAAGATCAATGAACATACACTGGTGGGAACATCCCCGGCGATTACCAGACAGTTTATTGAATTAAGGGGAATCGGAATCGTTGATGTCAAGACATTGTTTGGTGTAGAGGCGGTCAAAGAAAAACAGAACATTGATCTGGTCAGCAAATTAGAGGACTGGAAAAAAGAAAATGAGTATGACCGTTTGGGACTTGAGGAAGAATATACAGAGATTTTAGGAAATCAGGTAGTCTGTCATTCACTCCCGATCCGTCCGGGAAGAAACCTTGCAGTCATCTGTGAATCGGCTGCCGTAAACCACAGGCAGAAGAAGATGGGTTATAACGCGGCTCAGGAATTGTACCGGCGTGTACAGGAGAATCTGAATAAGACAGAAGAAGATGAATAGAAAAAATAAAAAAAAAAAGAGGTAAATAGTAAATGGAAAAAACAAATGCTTGGATGAAATATCCGGAAGGGGAAAAAAGAACACAGGTTTTTGATTTTGCAGAGGATTACCGCAAATTCCTTTCTGCATGTAAGACAGAGAGAGAATGTACGAGCTTTTTTGAGGCAAAAGCAAAAGAAGCGGTGCTATCAGTTATTAGAGGATGCCATCAAAGAAAAGAAGAGCCTGAAGCCGGGAGATAAAGTTTATGTAAATCAGATGGGAAAATCCATTGCCATGTTCATCATCGGTAAAGAGTCGCTGGAAAAAGGCATGAACATCTTAGGTGCACATATTGATTCTCCAAGATTGGACTTAAAACAGGTACCGCTTTACGAAGATACGGAAATGGCAATGTTTGATACACATTACTATGGTGGTGTCAAGAAATATCAGTGGGTAACACTCCCGCTTGCACTTCACGGAGTAGTGGCAAAGAAAGACGGAACCGTGGTCAACATCAGCATTGGTGATAAGGAAAATGATCCGGTATTCGAGTCAGCGACTTACTGATCCACTTAGCGGGCGACCAGTTAGAGAAAAAAAAGCATCCAAGGTCATCGAGGGGGGAGAATCTGGATGTCCTGATCGGAAGCATTCCGGCAGACGTAGAAGAAAAAGACAAAGTAAAAGAGACTGTCAAAGCAAATGTACTGAATATCCTGCTGAAAGAATATGATATAGAAGAGGAGGATTTCTTATCTGCAGAGATTGAAGTCGTACCGGCAGGCGCTGCAAGAGATTATGGATTTGACCGTTCCATGGTCATGGGTTACGGACATGATGACCGTGTGTGCTTATCCGTCTTTCCGTGCAATGCTGGAGGTAGATACACCGGAAGTGACCAGTGTGTGCCTGTTAGTCGATAAAGAAGAGATTGGAAGCGTAGGTGCAACCGGTATGCAGTCACGTTTCTTTTGGAAAATGCAGTAGCAGAAGTGATGGAGCTTTGCGGTCAGTATTCCGAGTTGGCACTGCGCCGTGCATTGCAATTCACAGGTGCTTTCTTCCGATGTCAGTGCAGCATTTGACCCGAATTACCCATCCGTATCCGAAAAGAAAAATGTAGCATATTTCGGAAAAGGACTGGTATTTAATAAATACACCGGAGCAAGAGGAAAATCCGGCTCTAACGATGCAAATGCAGAGTACCTGGCACATTTAAGAGCCGTATTAGATAAAGAAGAAGTTGCATACCAGACTTCAGAGCTTGGAAAAGTAGACCAGGGCGGCGGTGGAACCATCGCATATATTCTGGCAATGTATGGAATGAATGTCATCGACAGTGGTGTGGCAGTATTAAATATGCATGCACCTTGGGAGATTATCAGCAAAGTGGATTTATATGAAGCATTCCGTGGATATGTAGTATTCTTAAAGGAAGCATAGACAGGAGATTATGACAACAGAAAAGATATTTGATGAGGCTTTAAAAAATATTCTCTCAGAGGATGAGATTTTAAAAGATGAACCGATGAAACATCACACCACATTCCGGGTGGGTGGACCGGCCGAGTATTATCTCCGTCCGAAAAAAAGAACAGGTGGCGGAGGTACTCCGCCTCTGTCTCACATATCAAAAAGGAATACCTGATCATTGGGAACGGCAGTAATCTTTTAGTTTCGGACAAAGGCATTTCAGGTGTCGTTATCGAGATTGGAAAACAGATGGATGAGATTACCGTGGATGGTACCACCATATACGCACAGGCGGGGAGCAATGCTTTCTAAGACCGCACATGCAGCCCTGGAAGCGGGACTGACCGGGATGGAATTTGCAGCAGTGAATTCCGGGCTGTGTTGGCGGAGCGGTTGTGATGAATGCGGGTGCTTACGGCGGCGAGATGAAAGACATTTTAAAAAGTGTTACGGTACTTACCGCGGATGGACAGGAGAAAGAACTGACTCCGGGCGAACTGGACATGAGTTACCGCCATAGTAGTATTACTGAGGAACACTACATGGTGTTGGGCGTAACGATCGCTTTAGAGGCAGGCAGTCAGGAACAGATCCGTGCTAAAATGGACGAGTTAAAGGAAAAGCGTGTAGAGAAACAGCCTTTAGAATATCCGAGTGCGAGGCAGTACCTTACAAAAGACCGGAGGGGTATTTTGCGGGAAAACTGATCATGGATGCAGGTCTGCGTGGATTTCAGGTCGGCGGTGCAGCAGTATCTGAAAAACACTGTGGATTTGTCATCAATAAAGAGAAGGCAACCGCATCCGATGTTTATCGGCTGATACAGGAAGTGCAGGGAAGTATACCGGCAGTTTGGTGTAAAGTTAGAAACAGAAGTAAAAATGGTGGGGGATTTCAGATGAAATTAGTCATTGTAACAGGAATGTCAGGAGCGAGGAAAAGGTACGGCAGTCAAGATCATGGAAGACATGGGATATTACTGTGTTGACAATCTTCCGATTCCCTTAGTAGAAAAGTTTGTAGATTTTACCCTGCAATCGGAGGATGAGTTAGAAAAAGGTGGCAGTCAGTATCGATATCCGTAACAGCAATGCACTGAGTGAATTAGAGGGAGTCTTAGAGCGTATCCGCCAAAAGGGTATTCGCTTTGAGATCCTGTTCTTAGAGGCAGATGATTCGGTTCTTGTCAAAAGATACAAAGAGACGAGAAGAAGCCATCCGCTTGCCGGAGGTGGAAGGATTGATAAAGGGATCGGACTCGAACGTAAAAAACTTGCTTTTTTTTTAAAAAGAGCAGCAGATTATATCATCGATACCAGCCGTCTGCTGCAAAGAGAGTTAAAGGCAGAGCTTGAGAGGATTTTTGTAAGGGACGAGGATTACCGGAACTTATATATTACCGTACTGTCCTTCGGGTTCAAGTATGGAATTCCGACGGATTCAGACCTGGTATTCGATGTGCGTTTTCTGCCGAATCCATATTATGTGGAAGGACTCCGTCAGAAGACGGGAAACGATATCGAGATACAGGACTTTGTCATGCAGTACAAAGAGGCACATGAATTTTTGGACAAGTTAGAAGATATGATCAAGTTCCTGATCCCGAACTATGTGACGGAAGGAAAGACACAGTTAGTCATCAGTATTGGCTGTACGGGTGGCAAGCACCGCTCCGTTACACTTGCAAACGAACTATATGACCGGTTGAAAGAATGTTCCGGCTATGGGATCAAGATCGAGCACAGGGATATAGGAAAAGATGCGTTGAGAGGGAAATAGAAGATGTCATTTTCCGGTGAGGTAAAAAAAGAACTGACAGAGCATGTCAGCAAGAGCCGTCATTGCCAGTTGGCGGAGCTGGCGGCTTTTTTGAATTTTTCCGGTATTAAGGCGGGAATGGGGGAACACCGTTTTTTGTCCTTTGAATCGGAGAACGAAGAGCTGGTTAGAAAATACTTTACTTTAGTCAGAAAAACATATAATATTAAAGTATGTATTACGAACGTAGAGGAAGAGCAGATCACAGGCAATCTTTTTCATGAAGATCTGACGGTAAAGAGCCGTTATCTGCAAAATTCACGCTGTAAGAGAGCATTTATCCGGGGGCGTTTTTAACATCAGGTTCGATGAGTGATCCGGAAAAAGCCTATCATTTTGAAATTGTATGCGACAGTGAACAAAAGGCAGTGCAGTTACAGGAAATGATCAACAGCTTTGGGATGGATGCTAAGACGGTACAGCGAAAGAAGAATTATGTGGTATATCTGAAAGAGTGCGAACAGATCTCAGATATGCTGAATATCATGGAAGCGCCGATTTCCATGATGAAGTTTGAGAATATCCGTATTTTGAAAGAAATGCGTAACAGCGTGAACCGACAGGTCAATTGTGAGACGGCAAATATACATAAGACAGTGTCTGCGGCGGTACGGCAGTTAGAGGATATCCGTTATCTGCAAAAGACCGTGGGACTTGAACATCTGCCGGTGCAGCTTCGGGAAATCGCATATGTGCGTCTGGAGTACCCGGATGCAACCCTGAAGGAATTGGGAACTTATTTAGAACCGCCGGTTGGAAAATCAGGGGTTAACCATCGTCTGCGAAAAATCGAGGCAATGGCAGAAGATTTAAGAATGGCAGGAAAATAGAGGAAGAGATGAAAAAGTTACTTTTTTGTAGTCAATGGACATTCTGGCAAGGGTCAGATCAAGAATAAACTGTTAGATATTATAGATATCATGATAAAAGAAGGATACCATGTTCAGGTGCATACGACACAGGAACGGGAAGATGCAACGAAGGTTGTCCGTGAACAGGCAAAATACTATGATCTTGTCGTGTGCAGCGGCGGTGACGGAACCTTGGATGAGGCAGTTACGGGAATGATGCAGAGTGAAGTGCGTACCCCGCTTGGTTATATCCCGGCAGGAAGTACAAACGATTTTGCCAATTCTCTGGAGATTCCAAAAGATATGATACAGGCAGCAAAGACTGCAGTATTGGGAGTGCCGTTTTCATGTGATGTGGGAGAGTTCAACGGAGACTACTTTATCTATGTTGCAGCTTTTGGGATTTTTTACGGATGTATCTTATGCAACCAGCCAGGAGTTGAAAAATGCACTCGGTCATGTGGCATATATCTTAGAAGGAGCAAAAAGACTTTATACAATTAAAACCTATCATATGCGGGTAGAATATGATGGAAATGAGATAGAGGGCGATTTCCTGTTAGGAATGATCACGAACTCTACTTCTGTCGGTGGATTTAAGAATATGACAGGCAAAGATGTGAAGTTAGACGATGGCCTGTTTGAGGTCACACTGATCCATAAGCCGAAAAATATTATCGAGCTGAATACGATCATTGCCAGTCTGACGAATCTGAAGGATGAGACGGACCTGATCGATTCTTTCCGGGCAGACAGCGTAAAATTTTATTCCGAGGAAGAGATTCCGTGGACACTTGACGGAGAGTTTGGCGGTGACCACAAAGAGGTGCAGATCAAGGACCACTGCAAAGCGGTGGACATTATGATAAACGAGAAATAATCTATAGAATACTTGAATTTAACGAAAATTTCAGTATACTATAATTATAAATGTAAAATGAGATTATGGAGGGCGATGTATGTTAGTATCAACAAAGAAAATGCTTGAAAAAGCGGAGAAAGAACACTATGCGGTAGCACAGATTAACATTAATAATCTGGAATGGACGAAGGCAGTATTAGAAGTATCTCAGGAATTAAATTCACCGGTGATCTTGGGAGTATCCGAAGGTGCCGGAAAATATATGGGTGGCTATAAGACTGTAGTAGGAATGGTAAAAGGAATGTTAGAGGAACTGAATATCACAGTACCGGTTTCCATTCACTTAGACCACGGCGGTTACGATGCCTGCATCAAATGCATCGAAGCCGGATTCCTTCTATCATGTATGACGGCTCCCATGATTCCATTGAAGAGAATTTGAAAAAGACAAAAAGAGATCGTAGAGATGGCTCATGCAAAAGGGATTACCGTAGAAGCAGAGGTAGGAGCGATCGGAGGAGAAGAGGACGGAAAACTTGCAGCGGGGTGAGTGCGCAGATCCGGAAGAGTGCAGAGAAATTGCAGAGACAGGAATTGACCTGTTAGCAGCAAGGGAATCGGAAATATCCATGGAAAATATCCGGAGAACTGGGCAGGACTCAGTTTTGAGACTTTAGAGGCAGTCCGCAAGGCAACAGGACATCTCCCATTAGTACTTCATGGTGGTACAGGAATCCCGGAGGATATGGTAAAGAAATCCATCGACATGGGTGTATGTAAGATCAATGTCAATACAGAATGCCAGCTTGCATTTACGGCTGAGGTTCGTAAGTATATTGAAGAAGGAAAAGACTTAGTTGGTAAAGGATTTGACCCGCGTAAGTTATTAAAACCGGGTACAGAGGCAATTAAACAGACTGTCCGCGATAAGATGGAAATGTTTGGCTCCATTGGAAAAGCAGAATAAGCTCTTTGTTATATTTTACAAAAAAAAGAAAGAAAAAGCAGAATTAATTGTAAAAAACAGAGAAGAAGAAGAGAAAAATAAAAAATTCTCTTGCAATTTCAAAACAATTGGGGTATCTTATTAGCAGAGATTAGAACAAGGGTGTTCCATATGAGTGGAGCGCCCTTTTTACTGTTATAGGGAAATATAAAGTAATTGCCTATAAAGTAAAACACTCCGTGAGGATGTGGCTCTTTATTCTAATTACAAGACATAATAAAGAAAATACAAAAGCAGAAGCACTAGGGGATGCATTTGTAGAAAATGGTAAAGAAAGGATGTAAGGATATGGAAGAGAGAATGTTAGAAAAAAACACCGGATTATTTCAATGTAACAGACATTTTGGAGAAAACGTATTTAACGATTCCGTTATGCGGGGAGCGTCTTCCGAAAAAGGTTTACAAGAAGTTGAGGGAAGTCATTGAAGAAGGAAAAGAACTTGATTTAGAGACTGCTGATGTAGTAGCACATGAGATGAAGGAATGGGCAATCGAAAAAGGTGCGACACACTACACACACTGGTTTCAGCCGTTAACCGGTGTCACAGCAGAAAAACATGATTCTTTTATTACCGCACCAATGCCGAATGGCAAAGTACTGATGAGCTTTTCCGGTAAGGAACTGATCAAAGGAGAGCCGGATGCATCTTCTTTCCCATCAGGAGGTTTAAGAGCGACATTTGAAGCAAGAGGATATACAGCATGGGATTGTACCTCACCGGCATTTGTACGTCAGGATGCAGCAGGTGCAACACTTTGTATTCCAACAGCATTTTGCTCCTATACAGGTGAGGCATTAGACCAGAAGACACCATTGCTTCGTTCTATGGCAGCAATCAATGAGCAGTCCTTACGTCTTTTAAGATTATTTGGAAATACAACATCTAAGAAAGTAACACCGTCCGTAGGACCGGAGCAGGAGTACTTCTTAGTAGATAAAGAAAAATACTTAAAGAGAAAAGACCTGATCTATGCGGGACGTACCTTATTCGGAGCACCACCGGCAAAAGGTCAGGAAATGGATGACCATTACTTCGGAGCTATCCGTGAGAGAATTGCTTCTTATATGAAAGATGTCAATAAAGAGCTCTGGAAACTGGGTGTATCCGCAAAGACACAGCATAACGAGGTTGCTCCGGCACAGCACGAGTTAGCACCGATCTATGCAGAAGCAAATATCGCAGTAGACCATAACCAGTTAGTTATGGAAACACTTAAAAAAAGTAGCAGGCCGTCATGGATTATATTGTCTGTTAAATGAAAAACCATTTGCAGGCGTGAACGGTTCCGGTAAACATAATAACTGGTCACTGACCACAGACGATGGAATCAACCTGTTAGATCCGGGCGATACCCCACATGAGAACATCCAGTTCCTGTTAGTCTTATCCTGTATCTTAAAAGCAGTAGATGAGCATGCAGAATTACTTCGTGAGTCCGCAGCAGATGTTGGAAACGACCACAGATTAGGAGCAAACGAGGCACCGCCTGCAATCATCTCCATCTTCTTAGGAGCACAGTTAGAGGATGTGTTAAAACAGTTAATCAGCACAGGTGAAGCTACACATAGTATAGAAGGCGAAATGCTGAAAACCGGTGTGGCAACATTACCGGACTTCATGAAAGATGCAACTGACAGAAACAGAACCTCACCATTTGCATTTACAGGAAACAAATTCGAGTTCCGTATGGTAGGTTCTAAAGCATCCATCGCACAGCCAAACGTAGTATTAAATACCATCGTTGCAGAAGCATTTGCAGAAGTATGTGATACGCTTGAAAAAAGCAGATGACTTCGATATGGCAGTACATGATCTGATCAAGAAAAATGTAACAGAGCATCAGAGAATCGTATTCAATGGAAACGGATACTCCGATGGATGGGTAGAGGAAGCAGAAAGACGTGGACTTCCAAACATCCGCTCTATGGTAGATGCCATTCCTTATCTGGCTACTGACAAATCTGTGGCTTTATTTGAGAGATTTGGTGTATTTACAAGAGCAGAGTTAGAGTCCCGTGTGGAAGTAGAGTATGAGACCTACGCAAAGACCATCAACATTGAAGCAAAAGCAATGATGAACATTGCAGAAAACAGATTATTCCGGCAGTCATCAAATATGCAACCTCACTTGCAACCTCCGTTAATGCAGTTACTGCTGCATGTGGAGCAGATGTCAGCGTTCAGACAGAGCTGTTAACAGAGACCTCTACATTATTAGCAGAGGCACAGACAGCATTGAAGAAGCTGCATGAAGTAACAGAAAAAGCTGCTGCTATAGAAGAAGGCAGGGTACAGGCTGTTGCATACAGAGATGAGGTTAAGGTAGCAATGGATGAGCTTCGTGCACCGATCGACAAATTAGAGATGATCGTTGATAAGGATGTATGGCCAATGCCATCCTATGGAGATTTAATCTTTGAAGTATAATTAAAATTGAAAATGGAAGAAATAGAGTTATAAGCGTTATCAAAGGAGATAGCATAGAAGGTTAGAAAAATCTGACATTCGGTGTTGTCTCCTTTTTATATTTATATCAGGAGAAAGAGGAGGAAGAAATTATGACAGATGAAATTATGAAAGTGATTAATGACAATGTCTACGGCGTCTGGTTTCTAATTGGTGCGGCATTAGTATTCTGGATGCAGGCTGGATTTGCATTGGTTGAGGCAGGATTCACCAGAGCAAAGAACTCCGGAAATATCATTATGAAAAACTTAATGGATTTCTGTATTGGAACCGTAATGTGGTTCATCATCGAGAGCATCTTTAATGCTTCCGGCAGCAGAAGGAAAAAGTGATATCTTAGGAATTCTCGGAACACCGGGATTTGGGGTATTCACAGACTATGCAAATTTCAGTTATTCGGGATTTGTATTTAACTTAGTATTCTGTGCAACAACAGCAACCATCGTATCAGGTGCGATGGCAGAAAGAACAAAATTCATAACGTATTGTATTTATTCAGCCGTTATTTCCGGTATCATCTATCCAATAGAAGCACACTGGACATGGGGCAATGGATTTTTAGTCAATATGGGATTCCATGATTATCGGCTAGGTTCTAACTGTATCCATATGGTTGGTGGTATCTGTGCATTGATCGGTGCAGCATTCCTTGGACCGACACTGGGATCGTATTGGAAAATTCAGTAAAGATAAAGATGGCAAAAAATTAAAAGGTTAACGCAATTCCGGGACAAACCGGATGGTGTGTCTGAACGCATCTTTACACTGGGGACTGGTAGCAATTACCGCACCTTGTGATGTAACAGATTGTGTAGGAGCAGCAATTATTAGGAGCAGTAGGAATTTTAGTAGTCTTTGGTGTATGGTTTGTCGATAATGTACTTCATGTCGATGACCCGGTTGGAGCAGTCGCAGTACATATGTTTAACGGTATCTGGGGAACGATTGCAGTAGGTTTATTTGCAACATATTAAAGAAGGTCTCTTCTATGGAGGCGGCTTCAAACAGTTAGGTTTACAGTTTGTAGGTATGTTCATTACCGCAGCTTGGACAATTGTTACAATTACGATCGTATTTATCGTATTAAAAAAAGACCATCGGTCTTCGTGTTTCCGAAGAGGAAGAGATCACAGGTCTGGATGCAACAGAGCATGGACTTCCATCAGCATACGCGAGGATTTGCAATTATGGATATCTCTGGTTCTACAATGGATGTCAATGAAAATACCGACCTTGGTGTGGCTGATTATGAAAGTGCATCAGAAACTCTGCGGAATGCAGCAGTTCCGGTTGCAGCAATGCCACATGAGCCGACAGGCATCTATAAAGTGGTTATTATTTCAAAACTGTCACGTTATGACAAGTTAAAGAAAGCCATGAATGAACTTGGTGTTACCGGTATGACCTGTACACAGGTTATGGGCTGTGGTGTGCAGAAAGGTTCCGGAGACCGTTACCGTGGTGCAGAGTTGGATGCAACACTCCTTCCAAAGATGAAGGTCGAAGTGGTGGTCAGCAAGATCCCGGTAGAGGATGTCATCGAATCCGCAAAGAAAGTACTTTATACAGGACATATAGGAGATGGAAAGATATTCGTATACAATGTAGAACAGGTAGTCAAAGTTCGTACAGGAGAAGCTGGAACGGCTGCTTTACAGGATGTAGAGTAAGCACAAATATGAGCTAATCTGGAAAGATTAGTATATCTAATCCCCTTAGTGTATATACATCAACAGAAAGAACCCGACGGAAACGTCGGGGTTCTTTCGTGTTCCTGATGACCTATTATTGAATCATTTACTCGCCTTCTTCGGAAGGGTTTTCAAAAAGTCGTTATTGTTATCATCGTCATTCTTGTTATCATCAGAAGGAGTATCAGGATTGTTATTGTTATCCGGATTCTTGTTATCATCATTCGGATTGTCATTGTCATTCGTGTTATCTTTTTTGTCCTTTTTATCCTTCTTCTCATTCTTATCTAAGAAACCACCAATATTTTCGAGTGCATCGGTTGTATTCGTAGAAGCATTATGCACATCACAGGTAGAATTTGCAAGCTCATCGGAAAGAAGATATGGACCATCTCCGGAGTTTGCAGAACCGCCAATGATATAGATGTTCGTCTGCTTCGTTTCTTCCGGACAAAACTCATTTGCAATTTTCATAGATGCCGTACAGATTGTTGCACGAACATGGTGGTCGCAGATTTCCGTAGGAACGGTTCCTGATGCAAAATATTCGGTATAAACCTGATTGCCGCGTGGATCACAGTCACAGATGCCTGCAACGGCAAGTTTACCGGATTTCTTACATACGGTAGCAGTCTCAATGCCTTCCGGTTTTCAAAATCACGGTATTCCAATCCTTCGTTCACACGCTGCATGACGGCTTTCCATACGTTTTTGGTATACCTTGTGCTCTTTAACGGAGAGTTGTCATCATATCCGCCCCAGACAACACAGGTATAATATGGAGAAAATCACGCGAATAGAGAGTCACGGTTTTTCGTTGTAGTACCGGATTTTCCGGCTACCGGCATATTGCTGATATTCGCTGCAACACCGGTTCCCTGTGTCATAACATCTTTCATCGCAGAAGTGATCAGCCATGCGGTCGTATCTTTTAATACGGTATGTGTCTGAGGTGTATTATCAACCAGTACATTGCCGTCATGGTCAAGGATTTTTGTGAAAAATCTTGGTTTCGTATAAGTGCCGCCATTTGCGATCGTGGCATAGGCAGCCGTTAATTCTAAATTGTAGACACCTTTTGTCAGACCGCCGAGACAGAGTGACTGGGTGTTGTCCTCCGGTACAATGGTAGTAAAGCCAAAATCATCGAGGTAATCAAAACCTACCTGTGTGCCGATCTCGGTCAAAGTCTTTACCGTTACGACATTGATGGAATTTGTAATGGCTTCCCGGAGTGTGGTAAATCCACGGTAGTTATTGTCGTAGTTACGGAGTGAAGTTCCGTTTTCATAGGAATAAGGAGCATCATCCTGTACGGTTGCAAGTGTCATGCCGGCGGAATCCAATGCCGGAGCATAAGCGGCAAGGACTTTGTAAGTGGAACCCGGCTGTCTTGCAGTTGAAGTGGCACGGTTCAGGGTCTTACTTGCTGTCTTTTCACCACGGCCACCTACTAACGCTTTTACTTCGCCGGTGGACTGGTCGATCAGTGTCATCGCAGCCTGTGGCTGTAACGTATAAGAAACGGTTTCGCCGCCTTCCGGAATGGTATCGCCATCCTCTAACATCTCGTTTTGTATTTTTCAATGGCAGCCTCAGCAGCTTCTTTGGAGGCAAAATGGATATTGTAGTTTTTGTCATTTGCCTGATAGTAAGAAAGCATGGTCTGCTCACTGTAGTTCTTATAAGTACCGTCTTTTTTCTGGATGGTCAGACGGTAGGAGAAAGAATACCCGGATTTGCGCCGTAATTTGCTTCGTTGTTGACCTCTTCATCACAGATCTTTTGCAGGTTGCTGTCCTGTGTGGAATAAATGGTCAGCCCTCCACTGTAGAGTGCTTTGTATGCCTGTGTTTCCGTATAACCTTTTTCATCGATCAATGTCTGGATCACCTGATCTGTCAGCGCATCTACAAAATAGGAAGTGACGTTATCATCGGCAACCTCAAGGTTGGCAACCTGGATCCGGTCATAGACCTTATCCTTCATGGCTTCGTCATATTCCTTTGAGAGATGTATTCCTGATCTAACATGTTTTTTAATACCTTGGCACGGCGCTTTTTATTCTGGTCAGGGTTGCTGACCGGATTATAACGGCTCGGATTCTGTGTGATCGCCGCAATGACGGCCGATTCTGAAATATTCAGTTCCGAAACATCCTTATTAAAGTAACGTCTGGATGCCGACTGGACACCAAGTGTATTCTGACCGAGGTTGATGGAGTTCAGATAGTTCTCTAAGATCCAGTCTTTGCTTACGGATTTTTCTAACTGTACGGCTAAGTACTGTTCCTGCAATTTACGCTCTAACTTGTCCGAAAAACTGGATTCGCTTGTCCAGCCTGTAAATACATTGTTCTTCAAAAGCTGCTGCGTGATCGTGGATGCACCTTCTGAAAAGTGAAAACCATGTGTGATACCACGGACTCCCGCGCGTAAAATACCCTGTAAGTCAATACCGTTATGATCGTAAAAACGCTCATCTTCAATTGCAACAAATGCATGCTGTAAATCTTTTGGAATCTCATCTATGGTCACATAGACACGGTTGGAGCCGGAAGCCACCAACGTTGCGATTTCATTTTCATTATTGTCTAATACCGTGGAGAGATATCCGGTCGGTGTAGCATCGATATCCTTAATGTCCGGTGCGGACTTGATAATGCCTCTTACCATATTGAAGACGGCGATCGCGCCGACCACAACTGCGATCAGAATGCAGATAAGAAATGTCTTTAAAAACATTACACGGAACCGTTTATGTGCCATCGACTGCTGGGAGGCTAAATCCTTCTCCTTTTTCGATGTGCGGTTCTTTCCATAGTTCATAACAGACCTCCTTTGTAATTAGTCTTAAACTATATTATGATACATTATACCAAAAAACGGCATAAGAATAAAGTATTAACTGATTTGTGTGCACTTTTCGGACAATTTGGTATTTACGGAAAATCAAAATACCGTTATAATGAGAGCAGAAAAACAGGAGAGAGATGACTATGGAGACAAATGGATACCGGGCTGTCTACAAAGGTGGACAGGGAGAGATCATAGAAAAAAAAATCCAGATTTATTGTTACCGTACTTCCGATAGAAACGGAAGAAGAGGCATTGGAGTTTATCGCGAAGATGAAAAAGAAATACTGGGATGCAAGACACAACTGCTATGCCTATGCCATCGGCGAGCGTCAGGAGCTACAAAGATGTTCCGATGACGGAGAACCAAACGGTACCGCGTGCCGTCCGATGTTAGATGTGCTCCTGCATGAAGACATCCACAATACCGTAGTCGTGGTGACCCGTTATTTTGGCGGTGTACTTTTAGGAACCGGCGGACTGGTGCGGCATATCAAAAGGCGACCCGGAGCGGATTGGAGTCCAGCGTTATTATAGAGAAGCAACGTGGCGTTTTTGGAAATATCGTAACCGATTATAATGGGATCGGAAAGATCCAGTATATATTAGCGCAGAACAATATCCCGATCGCAGACAGTATCTATGGAGAAAATGTCAGCATTCAGGTGGTCGTTCCGGCACAACAGCAGGAAAAGTTAGAAAAAAAAGAACTGATCGAGGGTACGAATGGAAAAGCAGAGATCGACTGGGAAAAAGAGGTCGTTTTTGCAATTGTTGAAAAAGATTTAAAAATTTTTAAAAAGTGCTTGACTTTTGGTAAAATCATCATGTATAATACCCATTGTTGACACGACATTGGCCCATCGCCAAATGGTAAGGCAACGGACTCTGACTCCGTCATTTCAAGGTTCGAATCCTTGTGGGGCCAGTTTTGAAAGCACCATATGCAGATATGGTGCTTTTTTGCTCTATAGGAAATACCGTATTACATTAAAGCGTGAAAATTTGTATTTCCTATAGAGCAAAAAGCCCTTCGGGCGAAGATGCGCAGCTCGCTGAGGGGTAAGTAGCTGCGATGCAGCACCGCTCGCGCGCGGAACAAAAGCTGTGCTATAGAAGAAATTGGAGCGCGGAAGTGTGCGAAGCACACTTTTGTTCCTCTATAAGAAAAAAATATGTTACATTAAAGTATGAAAGTTGTGTTTACTATAGAATTTCCTATAGAATAAAAAGCCCTTCGGGCGAAAGAGAGGACAGGCAATGTATCAGATGGATGCGCATGTGCGCTATAGTGAAGTGGATGAAACGCATAGGATAAAACTGGAGTCTGTTCTGGATTACTTTCAGGACTGCTGTACCTTTCACTCCGAGGATGTCGGAGGCGGTCTCGAATTTTTAAAAGGGCAAAGAGAGCGTGGCTGTTAGCTTCCTGGCAGATCGTCATAAAGGAATATCCGAAGCTGGGAGAGCAGATACGGATCATTGCAAATCCATATGCATTTAAGAATTTTTTTCGGACACAGAAATCTGATGCTGCAGGATGAGCATGGAAAAGATTTAGTCTATGCAAATTCTAACTGGATATTTGTAAATACGGAAACCGGAAAACCGGTTCGGATCCCGGACGAGGTTGCAAATGCATATGAGTTAGGGGGAACCTTATCCGATGGAATATGCTGCAAGAAAAATCCCAATGCCAAAGCATTTAGAAGCGAAAGAGCCGTTTGCGGTACACCGTTTTTGCATTGATTCTAACCATCATGTGAACAACGGCAAATATGTATTGATGGCAGAAGAATTTTTACCGGAGCAGTTTCTTGTGAGCGAGCTGAGGGTAGAATACAGAAAAGCAGCAGTGTTAGGCGATATCATGTATCCGTTTGTGGAAAATACAGAGGAGAAGATCGCGGTGGTGTTAGCGGACAAAGAAAAAGAGCCCATATGCGATCATAGAATTTTTTCGGAGGAAGAAATGATTAAATTAGGAGAATATCAGGAACTGATTGTTGTAAAAAAAGTAGAGTTTGGAGTATACTTAGCACAGAAACCGGAGGATGAGACACGCGTGCTGCTTCCGGCAAAGGTGCCGCAGAGGTAAAGATCGGTGATGTGCTGAAAGTGTTTTTATATAAAGACTCCAAAGACCGGCTGATCGCAACAACCAATACATCAAAATTACAACTGGAACAACTGGCAGTCTTAGAAGTGTTAGAAATCGGAAAGATCGGAGCCTTTTAGACTGGGGCTTAGAAAAAGATCTGTTCTTACCGTTTAAAGAGATGACCAGAAAGGTCGAGCCGGGAGATGAGATCTTAGTCACACTTTATATTGATAAGAGCCGCAGACTCTGTGCGACCATGAAAGGGATCTACGATCTGCTGTCAAAAGAATCTCCTTATAAAGAGGGAGATACGGTACAGGGAAGAGTCTATGAGTTCAGTGATAATTTCGGAACTTTCATAGCCGTAGATGACCGGTACTCAGCCATGATTCCACGTCATGAGGATTGCAGTTTCTTGCGGATCGGTGATATCATAGAAGCGCGTGTGACAAAAGTAAAACCGGATGGAAAGCTGGATCTTACCATGCGGCAGAAAGCATATCTTCAGATGAACCCGGATGCAGAAAAAAGTGTTAGAGATCATTGATGAATATGCGGGAGTTCTGCCATTTAACGACAAGGCTTCTCCGGAAGTCATCAAAAAGAGAGACCGGACTTAGTAAAAATGCTTTTTAAGCGGGCAGTCGGACATCTCTATAAAGAGCATAAGATTGAGATTACCGATAAGGTGATCCGAAAATTATAAATACAAAACAAAAAAGAAAGAAGGAATCACGATGAAAAAAAAGTAATCAGTACACAGAACGCTCCGGCAGCGATCGGACCGTACTCACAGGCAATTGAAGTGAATGGAATGGTATATACTTCCGGTGTGATCCCGGTAAATCCTGCAACCGGAGAGATCCCGGACGGTGCAGAAGCACAGGCCAGACAGGCAATGACGAGTCTTTCTAATTTATTAGAAGCAGCAGGAACTTCTATGGATAATGTGGTTAAAACAACAGTATTCATTAAAGAAATGAATGATTTTGGAACGATCAATGAGGTATACAAAGAATTCTTTACTACAGATTTCCCGGCAAGAAGCTGTGTGGAGGTAGCAAGACTTCCGAAAGATGTACTCTTAGAGATTGAAGCCGTAGCCGTAAAATAACAGGAGAACATATGACGACAAATAAAGGCGTAAACCGCACATTTCTCATTACTTTTCTGATCTATGTGGGCGGCAGTTTTTTATGGTCGCTGATAGGAAAACGTTTTGTGGACTCATTTATGTAGATATTGCTGTTTCACAGCTCCTCGTATGTGTCCCGCCGTTTGTCTATCTGAAAATATCGGGGACGAAGACAGGGGAATTGATCCCCTATAAAAAATCAGGATTTCCGATGCCCTTTTAGCGGTGGTTATGACGTATCTGTTTTACCCGCTGATGCTGGTCATGAATCTGCTGACGATGTTTTTGTGGACAATACCTCAGCAGAGCTTGCGACAACAATGGGACAGGAGAATCTGTTCCTCAATATCCTGTTTGTAGGCATTGCTGCCAGCCTTTGTGGAGGAGTTTGTGTTCCGCGGAGTCTTTTATCAGACCTACCGGAAGAGCAGCATGAAGGCAGCACTGGTGCTCAGCGGACTTCTGTTCGGCTGTATGCACATGAACTTTAACCAGTTCTTATATACCTGTGTCTTTGGCATGATCTTAGTCTTTATGATGGAAGCAACCGGAAGCATTGTGACTTCCATGATCTGTCATTTTTTACTGAATCTGAACGGAGTATTGCTCTCAGGACTCAATGGAAGTATCAGGAATGCGAGCGTGAGTGATGCCGTACAGCAGAGCAGTAATTTAGCAAGCCAGCCAAAGATCTTATTAGCAGGGCTTCTTGTATGGGGAGTGATCGCTGTGTTTACGACCGCAGGCGGCTGTGCCATCTGGGTTCATCTGGCAAGAAAAAATGGAAGACTGGAACTCATCCAACAGAAGATGAATGAGGCAAAGCGTGAAAGAATCATAACACCGACCCCTTGTGATCGGAATGGTATTAGCAGTCGCATTTATGGTAGTCTTTGAGATTTTTTTAAGAAAATTAAAGAGCCTGAAATAAAAAATTCTAAAATAAAAAGATTCTAAAACAAAAAAGCGAGGAGCTGCGTGAATGCCGACTCCTGCTTTTTTATTTTGTACTAAACAGAAATATCAATGTTGCCGCCAATATGCGGGTTCACTGAACGTTCCATTGCCTGTATCATCGTGTCTCCGAGCTTCTGTGTGACATCAAGCTGTTTTCCTAAGATCGCAACACTGATATCAGAAGGAGATGTACTTGGGGGAGATCTGACTCAATGCAATGTTATTAAGAGCTGTTACATCCATACTGGCACCACCTTTCGTCTATTGATAAGTTTATTGTACTTCGGAGGTGTGAAAAGTGCAATAAGTTTTGAAAAATAAAAGAGAAAAAAACAGAATCCCGAAGGCAGTGAAAGCCAAGAGAAAAATAAGCCTCAAAATAAGATGGAGGTTTTCCGGGAAAGATGATAAAATAGTTTTATATGATTAGGGTGTCAAAAGGCGTTTTCAAGTTTTTTGAGTGGCAACTTGCACAAAGCCGAGTCTATTTTGTTCCGTTGTACGAAAATAAGAAAATCTAAGTCTGCCTGAGTTAGGCTGTGCTGGAGTGACGTGTACGTCTTAAACGCCCCGTCCATGGGGTGTTAAGACTTTTGCTGCCGTCCATGGCAGCAAAACACTATACATTAGCGGGCAGACTAAGATTTACTAATTTTCTCCCAAAGTCACAAAAAGTAGTCCCAGTTTTGTTCAAGTTGCCAGCCCCTAAGTTGTAAGCCGCCTTTTGACATCCTAATCTTTATAGGCAAAATGAAAAAGAAAGAGAGAAAAATATATGCTGTATGATGTAATTATAATAGGAAGTGGTCCGGCGGGTTTGAGTGCTGCGATTTATGCAGAGCGGGCAAAGTTAAAGACACTGGTATTAGAAAAAGCACCAATGAGCGGAGGACAGATCTTAAACACTTATGAAGTGGATAACTATCCGGGAATCCCTGGGGTCGGTGGATTTGATCTTGAAGTAAATTCCGGGCGCATGCCGATGCCGTAGGATGTCAGTTTGTAACGGCAGAAGTGTTAGAGATTAAAAACGAAGCAGATCATAAGGTCATTGTGACAGATAAGGAAACTTATCAGACAAAGACGATCATATTAGCCAGTGGTGCGACACACCGGACCTTAGGTGTGCCGGGGGAAGAGGAACTCATGGGAATGGGAGTCTCTTATTGTGCCACCTGTGACGGAGCGTTTTTTAAAGGAAAGACAACGGCAGTAGTCGGAGGCGGAGATGTAGCGTTAGAGGATGCCCTGTTTTTAGCAAGACTCTGTAAAAAAGTGTATCTGATCCACAGAAGAGATGAATTCCCATGGGGGCAAAGGTGTTGCGAGGAACGGGTAAAGACAAGTGAGAACATCGAAATTCTCTGGGATACGGTTATTGAGCAGATTCAGGGAGAGGATCAGGTTGAGAGTCTTTCCTTATATAATAAGAAGACAGAGGAAAAGCAGGAACTTTCGGTCAACGGAGTATTTATAGCAGTGGGCATCCGCCGAACACGGAAATGTATCGTGGCGTGGTGGATTTAGATGAAGCCGGTTATGTCATTGCCGGTGAAGATGGCGTGACAAGCTGTGCAGGGATTTTTGCGGCGGGGAGATCTGCGTACCAAGCAGCTTCGGCGTGTCATTACAGCGGCTGCCGATGGGGCGAATGTTGTAACTTCTATCGAAAAATATCTGAATGAGCTGTAATTCTTTGTCGGGTTTTGTAAAGGAATAGGGTTGACAGTGTAGAAACGCTTTGATATAATGTTGTACGATAAATGTAATAAATTTGTAACAAAAGGTAAAGACTTATCAATAAATTGGAGGCACACATGAATCGTAACAGATTAAGAATACGAACATGCTGTTTAGCGGCAACAATAATGCTTGCGGGTTCCGGCAGTATGGCAGTTAACGCAGCTCCGGCAGCAGGATTATCCGACGAACTGAGTACAACAATCAGCAGTGTAACAAAAGAATCTACCGTAGCAGGTGGAACTCTTACATTTGCAAAAGCTGTTTCTGACAGCCAGAAAGCTGATGAGAATAAAGAAAATACAGACAATTCTTCCGAGGACAAGAGTGAGAAGGCAGAAAATGAGACTCCGGTTGTAAAATCAGAGTATGCAGATATCGCAATCGCACAGGTGGACAACTATGTAAATGTCCGCAGCACACCGGGCGAGGATGGAGAAGTCTTAGGAAAGCTCTATGACAAATCCGCAGCTACAGTGGAAGGCGAAGAGAACGGATGGTATAAGATTACATCCGGAAGTGTTACCGGTTATGTAAAGAAAGAATTCGTAGTAGTTGGTAACGAAGAGTTAGCAAGAGCCGTTGGAAGAAGAATGGCAAAGGTTAACACAGAGACTTTAAAAGTGCGTACAGATGCATCTACAGACGCACCTGTTTTAGGATTAGTACCGGGCGGAGATGATCTGACCGTTACAGAAGAGAGAGACGGCTGGGTAAAAGTCAGCGTAGAAGAGGGCGAAGGATTTGTATCTACAGATTATGTAAGCCTTTCTACAGAGTTTGTAAAAGCAGAGTCTAAAGCAGAAGAAGAAGCAAGACTTGCAAAAGAAGAGGCTGAAAGAAAAGCAGCAGAGGAAGCAGCGGCAGCAGCAGCCAGAAAAAGCATCACAGCAGCAGAGCAGCGCACCGGCAGCAAGCAGTGCTCCGGCAAGAAGCTATGCACCACCTTCAGGCGGTAATGGAGCAGCAGTTGCAAGCTATGCGAGGTCAGTTTGTTGGAAACCCATATGTATATGGTGGAACCAGCCTGACAAACGGAGCAGACTGTTCCGGATTCGTAATGAGCGTATATGCAGCATTTGGTGTATCACTTCCTCATTCCTCCAGTGCAATGAGAGGCGTAGGATATGAAGTAAGCCAGGCAGACATGCAGCCGGGTGACATCGTATGTTACAGTGGACACGTTGCAATTTATGTTGGAAACAATACCATCGTACATGCAAGTACACCGGAATCAGGTATCAAGTATACATCTCCGGCAGCATACCGCAGCATTATTACAGTAAGAAGAATTTTCTAAGAGTGAATATTTGAATATTGACAAAGCTGTCATTCTAAGGAATGGCAGCTTTTTTGCTTTATAAGATCAGGGTGTCAAAAGGTGGTTTCACATTTGTTGATTGGCGGAGGTTGCACAAAGCCGAGTCTTTTTTTGTTCCGTTGTACGAAAATAAGAAAATCTAAGTCTGCCTGAGTCAGGTTGTGATGAAGTGACGTGTACGTTTTAAACGCCCCGTCCATGGGGCTTAAGACTTTTGCTGCCGTCCATGGCAGCAAAACACTATACATGAACAGGCAGACTAAGATTTACTAATTTTCTCCCAAAGTCACAAAAGCAGTCTCAGCTTTGTGCAAGGTACTAGCTGCTAAGCTATGAGTAGATTTTTTGACACATTAATTTCTATAAGAAATGCTGTGTTGCGTTTAAGCATGGAAGTTGTACTTCCTGTAGAGTGGAAATGCTTCGTAAGGGGGGCAGATGCGCAATGATAGGTAAGGGTGTTATGGAAATGTTTATATGACAGACTAACGATTATACAAGTTGCACAAATTCTACAAATTTCCGTAGAACTGGTGTCGTTTTTTGCAACCAGAGGAGAAAAAGTTATCAACATCGAAAAAGGTGGAAATATCGAAAAAAAGGAGTTATACACGAAGTTATAAACGTTATCCACAGAAAAAAGCAAAATTATAGGTTTACATAGCAAAAAAAAAAGAGAACAGAGGTTTTGTACACAAATAATAAAGTTGATAAGTTTGTCAAAAAAAGGAGAAAAAGTCTTGACTTTTTAAAGTAAAAATATTACGAAAGTTATCAGAAAATGTCAAAAATGTTTCGAAAATATACAGACGAATTTCGTCTTTGGACAGGCAAGGTTGAAATCTGACCTTGATTTTGTTATACTCATGTATATTATCTTGAAAAACAAAAAATAATAGGTGTAGTGATGAAGAAGAAGATACAGATATTGGGGATGAAGCTTGACAACTACTCCGTGCGGGAATCCATCCTGTTAGCGGAGAGTTATTTAAATGGAACATCCTTAAATGCAATTGAAGATATATCCATGAAGATGCTGATGGAGTCTGAGAACAATGAAATACTCGGACAGGCATTGCGGGAACTGGATATGACCAT
>VOFI01002671.1_pt1 | contig 47751 bp, 84 predicted proteins | sample 5384131 | NCBI WGS metagenome assembly VOFI01 (sample SAMN12384728, study PRJNA508395) | human gut metagenome | isolation source: healthy gut H | host: Homo sapiens
GAGAACGTCGCGCCGAAGATGATGTTCGCCTCGGGGTTCGCAGCTTCCATAACGATGTTCGCGGCAGTCTCGACGTCGTCGAGGCCGAGGTCCGCAGCGCCCGTCACGTTGATCAGGACGCCCGTTGCACCGTTGATGGAGGTCTCCAGCAGGGGCTGGCGACGGCGGCCATGGCGGCCTGCTCAGCCTTCTCGCGGCCGGAGGCAATGCCGACGCCCATGTGTGCGCGGCCAGCGTTCTTCATGATGGAGGAAACGTCCGCAAAGTCCAGATTGATGATGACCCGCTCAGAGTAGCCGACAAGCTCAGAAATAGACGTCACCGCCTGCTTCAGGACATCGTCTGCGATGCCGAAGGCGTTGGCAAAGGTGATCTTCTGGTCGGTGACATATTTCAGCCGGTCATTCGGGATGATGATAAGGGAGTCGACCTTATCGGACAGGGCTGCGATTCCGGCCTCTGCCTGCTTCATGCGGTTTGCACCCTCGAACTTGAAGGGCTTCGTCACGACACCGACGGTCAGGATGCCCGGCCTCATGTGCGAGATCCGCAATGATCGGGGCTGCGCCCGTGCCGGTGCCGCCGCCCATACCGGCTGTGATAAAGACCATGTCCGCACCCTCCAGGCACTTTGGAGATAGCTGCCCGGGACTCCTCGGCAGATTTCTTGCCGATGTCCGGCTTAGAGCCGGCGCCCATGCCGCCCGTCAGCTTCTCACCGATCTGCAGCTTGTTATCGCAGCTTGGACTTATTGAGATCCTGACGATCCGTGTTCACAACGACGAATTCGACTCCGCCGATGCCGCTGGTGATCATCCGGTTGACAACGTTGTTGCCGGCGCCGCCGACACCGATCACTTTGATATTTACGACCTTATCTGTGTAAGTTTCAGACATTGACAATCTCCTCCTATGTATCCACTGTTCGGGCGCGGCGCGCCGTTAATATATGCAGATTTATACCGTTTTATTTTATCGTGGAATGGTCCGCAGGTCAATAGACTTTCTCGGATTTCAGAAAATAATTTACATTTTCCGTATCGTTTTCACTGCTTCGGGGTGAATCTGGCCTCGCTTCCCTCGCTGAAGGACAGATCGATCGTGCCGGTCTGGTAATCCGCGAGGCTTTCGAGCACCTTTTCAAGATAGGCCAGCTTATAGGGGAGATTCTCGGAATTTCCCAGCTTGACCTCGTACTGATCGCCGTACCAGAACGAGAGCTCATAGGAGCTCGGCACGGCGACGGATGCGGCGCTTTTTCGTAAGGCCGGCCTCCTCGAGCGCCGTCCATCAGCGTTCGCACAGCGCGTCAGCACCGCGCGGCGAGCGTCATCGTCCCCGGCGACCGTGACTGCTGGCCGACGACCGGGTCGGCGAGCTGCAGGCCCGTCACGGCGATGATCTGCGCGCGCTCCTCCGATCTTTTCCGTGATCTTGCCGTCCGCCGTGATGAGATGAGGAGGCCCGTCCGCACCCTGTGCCGCATAGGTGACGTCATATTCCGTCACGGTCAGCTCCAGCGTGTCCGGCAGGCGGCGCGTAACCTGCACCGTGCTGACATAGGGCAGCTCCGCCATGATATTCCCGGCGATGCACGCGCACGGGAGAGCGTGAAGCAGGTTGTCGCCCTGAGCCACGCCGCAGGCGGCGCGGATCGTCGGCAGTATAATATGCCGAGCCCGTCACCTCCACGGGCGCACGCGGAAGAACAGCACCATGCTCAGCACGACGGCAGCGACGACCGCCGCCATGATGAGGATGCGCTTCCAGACGCCGGGATTGATCCGGCGGCGCGTGCGGTGCCGCGCGCGCTTGCGCTGCTTCTGGCGCAGCTCCTCCAGGTGCGCCTGCTCGCGCCGCTGGTCACGGCGCTGCTGCGCAGCCTGTGCTGCGCGGGAATTTCGCTCCGGCGGCCTGCGCCGCGGCTCGTTTTTTCTCGTGTTCCATGGTGTCCACCCCTCCGTGGGTCTTGTCAGCGTTCTGTAATGTCCGCGCCGCAGGCGGCAGCGTCGGCACGAGCTCCGCATAGCCGCGCTTCAGGTGCGCAGTCCCGGCAAGCTCGCTCTCGCCACGGGCGCAGAGTGCTCCGATGACCATCGCAGCCCCGCCGCGCAGGTCCGTTGCCGTCATGCTTGCACCGTGCAGCTCCGCACGCCCGTCACAACGGCGTAGCGCCGTGCGGCATGGATGTGCGCGCCGAGCGCCGCAGGGCCGGGACATGGCGGAAGCGGTCCTCAAACAGATTTTCTTCAAATACCGTCACGCCCTCCGCAACGGCCATGGCGGCCATCAGGGGCGCCTGCGCATCCGTCGGAAAGCCGTCATACGGCGCGGTGCGGATCGGCCCCGCCGCCCGCAGGCGGCTGCACCGCAGGCGGAGCATGCCGTTTTGCTGCGTGAGCGTGCAGCCCGCGCGTTCGAGTGCAGCCAGAACGGCCGTCAGATGCTCCGGCCGGACATTCGTGAGCGTCACGTCGCCGCGCGTTGCGGCAGCCGCGGCCAGATACGTCGCCGCCTCCATGCGGTCCGGCAGGACCGTGTGGCGACGCGCCGGTGAGCGGAACGCCGCCGCGGATGCGCAGCAGGCTCCCTCGCCGCGGATGTCTGCCGCAGGCGCGCAGGAAGATGATCAAGTCTCCGATTTCCGGCTCACGCGCGGCGTTGCACAGCGTCAGTGTTCCCCGGCAGCCGAGCGCCGCAAGGATGAGATTCTCCGTTGCGCCGACGCTTGGAAGCGGCAGCGCGACCGTGCAGCCGTGAAGGCCGTCGGTCGGGCCGAAATGCTCGCCGTCAAGCGTGATCTCCGCACCCATCCGGCGCAGGCCGCGCAGGTGCAGATCGATCGGCCGCGCGCCGAGCACGCAGCCGCCGGGCAGGCTCAGCTCCGCCGTGCCGAAGCGCGCGAGCAGCGGCCCGAGGAACAGGACGGCAGCACGCATTTTTCCGCATGAGTTCTGCCGGAATATCTGACCGGCATGCGGAGCCGGCATCGACTGCAACGATCCCGCCGTGCTGCTCCACCGCGCAGCCAAGGTGGCGCAGAATGGCGCAGGCAGCCGTGACGTCGGAAATATCCGGGCAATCGAGAAGCTCGCAGCGCGCGCCGGTCGCCAGCGTGGCAGCCAGCAGCGGCAGCGCAGCATTTTTTGCGCCGTGCAGCGCAATGCGACCGTGCAGCGGCGTTCCGCCGCGGATGCAGAATATGTCCATGACCGACCTCCGGATGGGAAGATGCCCCATCCTATGCGGCGGTCAGGATTTGTGTGTTTTAGCCAGATTCAGAATGATATCACAGATGCGAGACGCGGAATCGACGACAGCCAGCTCCTGCAGCGCTTTGCGCATGGATGCGCGGCGCGGAGCATCGGCCAGCAGCTCCTGCGTCGTGCGGAACAGCAGCTCGCCGTCGCAGTGGTTCTCATGCAGTACGACGGCCGCGCCGTGCTGCTCGAGGATGCGGGCGTTTTTCTCCTGATGATCGTTCGTCACATTCGGCGACGGGACGATGATGCACGGCGTGCCCGCTGCGGCGATCTCGTTGAGCGTCGAGGCCCCGGCGCGGCTGATGACCACATCGGCCGCCGCCATAAGCTCCGGCATGTTATAGATATATTCCTGCATCGTGATGAGCGGGTGCTTTTCCAGCTCGACCCCCCCTGCTCCTTCACATAGTCCGGCATCCAGCGCCAGCCGAACGAGCCGGTCGCATGGATATGCCGCCAACAGTCCTGCTCGCATTCGAGCTTCATGAACTGCGCGATCTTCTTGTTCATTTCGCGCGCGCCGAGACTGCCCCAGGCAGGAGACGATCATCGGCGTCTTCTCGTCAAGGCCGAGAGCGCGGCGGGCGTCGGCGCGGCGGGTGAAGACGAACTCCTCCCGCACCGGGCATACCGACCGCGATAACACGGGACGGGTCGCGGTAAGGCCGAGCGGCTGTCCGCGAAGCTCACCAGGATGCGGTCGACCTTGTCGGCCACCATTTTTGTGGCGTCAGCCCGGCACGGCGTTTGACTCGTGCACGGCCGTGGGGATGCTGAGCGCGCGCCCTCGTGGAGCATCGGAAGCTGGCATAGCCGCCGGTGCCGAGGATGACGTCCGGCCGGAAATCGCGGATGATGCGGTCCGCCTTTTTTCAGTGCGCGGCCGGATGGATATTGCGCCGCCGTCTTGACGTTGTGCCGGATGGCGCTCGGCTTCAGGCTGCGCTGGAAATTGAGATCTGCAGCGTTTCGAGCCGGAAGCCCTCGCGCGGACCAGAGTGGCCTCCATGCCGTCCTCCGCGCCGATAAAGAGGATCTCGCAGTCCGGACGGCGCTCTGCAGCAGCTTTGCCAACGGCGATGGCCGGGTTAATGTGCCCGCCCGGTCCCGCCGCATGTGAAGATACTCGCATTTTGCTTCCCTTTTCTGCACGCAAACAAAAATTTTTTGCCCGCCTTGCCTGCCGCAGGGCGATGTTGTTCTCATTCTGCCGGGACACCCCGAGGATGATGCCCATCTCGGCCAGGTTGACCCAGAGCGCCGTGCCGCCGTAGGAGAAGAACGGCAGGTGATGCCCGTCGCCGGCAGGAAGTTGAGACGACGCCGATGTTCAAAAACCTGCAGCGCCAGCAGGGTGATGAGCCCCGCCGACGGTCAGCGCGCCAAATCGGTCTCTGGCGTGCATGGCGATCCAATACCCGCGGACGATCAAAGCAGACGAACAGCGTAATGATGACCATCGCGCCGATAAAGCCAAGCTCCTCGCAGGCAATGGCGAAAATATAGTCGTTATGCTCCTCCGGCAGATACAAATATTTCTGGCGGCTCTTGCCGAAGCCCAGGCCCGTCAGGCCGCCGGAGCCGATGGCATAGCGGGACTGAATGATCTGGTAGCCCTTATCCGAGGCGTCTTGCTCCGGGTGGAGCCAGGCGGTGATTCGGTCTGCGGAGTAGCCCTTGGTGGCAAGATACACCACCAGCAGCAGCGCAACAACAAGACCGCCCAAGATCAGCCATTTTTATCCGTACCGCCGAGCGTCATGAGGATAAAGCCGAGTGCCAGGAATGATCGTCGCAGACATGTGCGGTTCGAGGTAGAGCAGCACGGCGATGATGCCCAGGATCACGACATAGGGCGCCACACCGTAGCGGAGGGTCTGCATCCGGTCGTGTGCGCCGCCATCATCGCCGCAAACGTCAGCACCATGCCAATTTAGCAATCTCAGACGGCTGAAAGCTGACGAAGCCCAGGTTGAGCCAGCGCGTCGCGCCCTTTCTTCCGTGCCCATGAACGGCACCGCTACCAGAGGCAGGATGGCCCCCGCCAGGATCAGGAACGCCGCCGCCCGCCATGCCTGATAATTGATCCGGCTGACGACCAGCATGATTATAATCCCGGAGACAGCAAAGCCCGCCTGGCGGACGAAATAATACGCCGCGTTGCCCTTATCAACATACGCTCTTGCATAGCTGGCGGAAAACAGCACGATCACGCCGATGGCCACCAGCAGTACCGTTAGATCAGAAAGGGGTATCTGCCAGGCCGCGCCGAGATCCTCTCCACAACACGCACCGCGCTCTTTGCACCGCAGGTTGCTTTTTACGACCGAAATCGCCGGTTTACCGCGCTTCAATGGGATAGCTCCTTTCTGCCGTCAAACGATCAAAACCGATGCGCACGCCGAACCAGGCGAGGGGCGCACATGATCACGGTGACCGTGACAAACACCGTGAAGATCTTGACCTCACTCCAGCCGCACATCTCAAAATGATGGTGGATCGGTGTCATCTTAAATATCCGCTTCCCATGGGTCAGCTTGAAATAGGTCACCTGCATCATGACGGAGACTGTCTCGATGATATAGATAAGGCCCACCAGGATCAGCACCAGCGGCATATCCAGGGCGAACGCCATCCCACAGACCGCCGCCCCCAGGAAAAGGGAGCCAGTATCGCCCATAAAGACCTTAGCCGGATGGAAGTTATAGCATAAGAATGCACCCAAGCCGCCCAAAAGGCAAGCGGGAAATAATGCCAGCGACATCCGCCTCCGCCGCCACACTGACGATGAGGAAGAACAGCATGACCGGCATCGTCACGCCCGTCGCCAGGCCGTCGATGCCGTCGGTCAGATTGACCGCGTTCACGCAGCCGACGATGACAAACACTGGACAGCGCCAGATAGACCAGCGGCGGGATGTGGACCGGCTCCCGGACAAAGGGATATAGAGATCATACGTCAGGGCATTCGTAAAATGCATGCCGGCAAGGAACAGGCAGGCCGCCAGCACCTGCAGAACGAGCTTCTGCAGGCCGTCAGGCCGAGATTGCGCTTTTTCTTCACCTTGATGAAGTCATCGGCAAAGCCGATCAGGCCGAACATCAGCGCCAGCGCCAGCACAAGCAGGTGCTTATAGTCGCCGGTCTCGCGCATGGCATGCCAGCCGGTGACGATGCACAAAAGCGACGACAGAATAAAGACGATGCCGCCCGATGGTCGGCGTGCCCGCCTTGCCCTGATGCCACTTCGGGCCGACTTCCCGGATGGACTGGCCCGCCTTCAGGGCGCGCGCAGCGCCGGGACGAGCACCCGGCCGAGCAGCAGCGCCAGGACGAACGCCGCCCAGCACCGAAACAAGGATCCAGATCAGCGTAGGTTCCTCCTTTTTATTCCCCATATGTTCTTTCGTTTTCAAAAGGCGCGCAAGCACCTGCTCCATATGCATGCCGTGGCTGCCCTTGAACAGCAGCGTGTCTCCTGCGCGGCAGGTCTCCTCCAGCGCAGCGCGAGCGCATCGTGCGTGGCAAAGGCCCGTGCCCCGGCAAGAGCCCGCCTCGTGCGCGCCCTGCACATAGCATTCGCTGCACGGGCCGTAGGCCAGCAGCAGATCCGCCGTCTTTGCGGCCTCAGGCGGCCGACCCCGGCATGGAGCTCCGGGCGCAAACGCCCAGCTCCAGCATGCCGCCGAGTACAGCGATGCGGCGCCCCTCCGTCGGCGTGCCTGCCAGCACCCTGCAGCGCGGCGCGCATGGACTCGGGTCCGGCGTTGTAACAGTCGTCAATGATCGTCAAGCCCGCCGCATTTATGACCCCCTGCCGCAGCGGCGCATATGGACCGCAGGCCTTCTGCAATCTGCTCCGGGCTCAGCCCGAGCAGCAGGCCGACGGCCGCAGCTGCCAGTGCGTCGAGCACATTGTGCAGGCCCGGCACGGGGCTCAGTGCGGCCTCAAAGCTCTTTCCAAAGGCGTGGACCGTAAATTTGCTTCCCTCCGCCGATTCGCACACGCGGGAGGCGCGCACGTCGCAGCCCTCAGACAGGCCGAAGCACACGGCATGATACCGCGCGGCCAGCGGCCGCAGCAGAGTGTCGTCCCCATTGAAAATAATGCGTCCGCCGGGGCGCAGGCCCCTCGAGGATCTCCAGCTTGGCCTGTAGAATCCCTCGCGTGAGCCGAGATTTTGATGTGCATCGTGCCGATGTTCGTGATCACGGCCAGGTCCGGCTGCGCGATGCGCGTGAGCACGGACAGCTCGCCGAAGTGGTTCATTCCCATTCGAGCACGGCCGCCTCGCAGTCCGGCTTCAGCCGCAGGACGCTGACCGGCAGGCCGATCTCATTGTTATAATTCTTTTCCGTCCACTGCGTGCGCAGTGCCGTGCGCAGGACGGCGGCGATCATTTCCTTCGTCGTCGTCTTGCCGACGCTTCCCGTGATGCCGACGCAGCGGCACGGCAGGCTCTCGCGGTAGCCGCGGGCGATGTCACGCAGGGCGCGGGACGTGTCTTCGACATAGATCGCGGGGCCGTCCACCGGGCGGCTGGCCAGCACGGCAGCCGCCGCGCCTCCAGCGCGGAGGCCGCAAAGTCATGGCCGTCGCGCGCGCCGGGCAGGGCTGTGAACAGCTCGCCGGGCCGGATCAGGCGAGAATCAAAATTTGCGCCGAAAAAACGGCCGTTCTTCCAGCTCGGGGGCGATCTGACCGCCGCACCACGCGGCGGCCTGCCCGAGCGTCAGGGTCTTATTGCTCATGGTCTTCCTCTTGCAGACAAGCGGCGACTTCCTCGCGCTCGTCAAAGTGAATTTTTTCCGTACCGAGGACCTGATAGGTCTCATGTCCTTTTCCGGCGAGCACTATCATATCATCTTTTTTTGCGCGAAACGCAAGGTCATGCGGATGGCCCTGCGGCGGTTCTCCTCCACATAGACGGGCTTCTCCGTCTGCGGGATCCCGGCAAGGATCTCGCGGATGATGGCCATCGGCTCCTCCGTGCGGGGGGTTATCCGACGTCGCAACGAGCACGTCGGTCGGCCAGCGCGCGGCGATCTCGCCCATGATGGGGCGCTTTGTCCGGTCGCGATCGCCGCCGCAGCCGAACAGCACAATGAGGCGGCCGCGGCAGAAGTCGCGCACGGAACGGAGAATGTTCTCCAGTCCGTCCGGCGTGTGGGCATAATCGATGAGAACGGTGTAATCGCGGCCCGGCGTGGGCACGACCTCGATGCGGCCCTTTACGCCCGCCGCCGTGCCGAGCGCGCGGCAGGCGTCCTCCAGCCCAATGCCGAGGGCGCGGGCAATGCCGAGCGTCAGAAGCGCGTTCGAGACCGTGAAGCGGCCGGGGATGCCGATGCGGACATGCGCCGCCTTCTCCCCTGCCCGCACGTCCATCGCCACATGATCCGGCGCAAGCTGCACCTGCTCTGCGCGCAGCGCGGCGTCCTTCCCGGTGCCGACGAGCAGCGGTGTACAGGCCGCGCCCTGCAGCATGGTCCGGTAAGCCGGATCGTCTGCATTGAGCACGCCCGTCCGGCAAAGCCGGAACAGGCGGGCCTTTTGGCGGCCCGTAGGCCTCCATGGTCTTATGGAAATCGAGGTGGTCCTCCGTCAGGTTCGTGAACGCACCGACCGTGAACGGGATGCCGTCCACGCGGTGCAGCGCCAGCGCATGGGACGAGACCTCCATCACCACATGCGTGCAGCCCGCATCGAGCATCTGCCGCAGCAGGCCCCTGCAGGGCAAAGCTCTCGGGCGTCGTGCGCTCCGTGGGGAGGACGGTGTCGCCGATGCGGTTTTCGATCGTGCCGATGAGGCCGACCTTCGCGCCGAGCGTCTGCTCGAGCACATGCTTGACAAGGCAGGTCACGGTCGTCTTGCCGTTCGTCCCCGTCACGCCGATCATGCACAGGCGCTCCGCCGGATGGCCGAACCAGTTGCAGCCGAGCTGCGCCAGCGCCGCGCGCGCATCGCGCACGCGCACCACGGCGTGTGCTCCGGCATGTCGTGCTCGCACAGCACACAGGCCGCGCCGCGCGCAAGGGCGGCGGGAATGAAGCGGTGGCCGTCCGTGGCATAGCCCGAAATGGCGGCAAACAGCTCGCCGAGCGCGGTCGAGCGGGAATCATAGCTCACGCCCGTCAGCTCCAGCTCCGGGTCGGCGTTCTGTTCGAGCACCTCGATGCCCTGCAAAAGCTCGTGTAATTTCATTGCATTCAACCTTCTTTAATCCAGTGCGGTCGTATCCGTGAATGTGACGGCGATCATCGTGCCGCGCGGGACCTTTGTTCCGGCGTCGATGTCCTGCTTTGTCACCACGACGTACCATGCATTCGAATCCGTGCCCTTGGCCTGCAGATAGAGCCCGAGCTGGGACAGCGTCGTGCTGGCCTGCGCCACGGTCATACCCGTCAGATTCGGCACCTCGACCTCGTCGGTCGGCATGGAATCGTCCGTATAGAGCAGCACGGTCGAATTGCCGGGCAGCTCACGGCCGTGGGCCGGGATCTGGCTGACGATCTTGTCGCCGTCGCCGATGATCTTGTAGTTCAGGTGATCTTCCTCCAGAATGGCAGCCGCCTCGGACTCGGTCTTCCCGGCCAGATTCGGCATGCGGACCGTCACGCGGGACATATCCACCTCGGAATAATCCGGCTCGACGCCGAGATAGGGCAGAATATCCTCCATCACGCGGGCGACGGTCGGCGCGGCCATAACGCCGCCGGAGATATAGGTGCCGGTGGCGGGGTTCGGCGTATCAAGTGCGATAAGTACCACATACTCCGGATCGTCCATCGGCGCAATGCCGACAAACGAGACGATCTTGTCGTTCGTCTGCTGGCCGTTCGAATCGGTCTGGTCGGTCTTTTCGGCCGTGCCGGTCTTGCCGCCGATGCGGTAGCCGACGACGCTGCGTTCTTTGCCGTGCCCCTCCGTGACGACAGACTCAATGATCTGCCGCATCGTGGCGGACGTCTCCTCGGAGATGACCTGCCGCACGACGGTGCGGGCGTTCTGCTGCACGACGTTGCCCTCGGAGTCGACGATCTCCGAGACGACATACGGGCTCGAGCAGGTAGCCGCCGTTCACCACGGCGGAAATAGCCGTGACGAGCTGGATGGGCGTCGGCTTGATGGTCTGGCCGAACGACGTTGCGATGAGGTAGCTCGTGCCGTAGGAGGCGGTGTTGGCCAGGCGCTCGCGCGTGTGGAACACGCCGGAGGCCTCGCCGGGCAGGTCGATGCCCGTCTTCTCCAGCAGGCCAAAGGCGCGGCAGTAGTCATACAGCGTGCCGCCGCCCGTCCCAGGCCGATGTGGGCGAAGGCGATGTTGCAGGATTTCTGCAGGGCCTGCGCCGTGGTCTCGCTGCCGTGGCCGGCATGGTTCCAGCAGTTGAGGATCTGCTCGCGGCCCTCGATCTTCCTCGGAGCCGCCGCAGTAGAACGTATCGGCCGTCGTGACTGCGCCGGAATCGAGCGCCGCCGCCAGCGTGAGGATCTTGAACGTCGAGCCAGGTTCATAGCCGTCGGAGACGCAGCGGTTGCGCCACTGCTTCAGGCGGGCGTCGCGCACGGCGGCGTTATAGGCGTTGAAGGCCTCCGTGCGGGCCGTGGAATTTTTCGGGCTGCTTTTCCGCCTTGGTGTAAAGCTCCTCGATCTGTGTGCGCAGGTCCTCGTCATAAATTTCCTGATAATCGTTCGGGTCATAGCTGCCGAGCGTGCACATGGCGACGATCTCGCCCGTTTTGCAGTTCATAACGATGCCGAACGCGCCGTTGAGCACGTCATAGCGGTCCACAGCGTCCTGCATCTGCTTCTGCAGATAATACTGCACCGTCGTGTCGAGCGTCAGGTGGATGCTGTCGCCGTCGGATGCCTGATAATACTTCTCATAGGAATAGAGCATCTGCGTCTCGTAGTTGCCCTTCGTCGTGATGACGGCTCCGGCCGTGCCCTGCAGCTCGTCATTATAATAGGCCTCCAGCCCCTCGGAGCCGACGTTCTCGGTGTTCGTAAAGCCGATGATCTGCGCCGCGACATCGTGATAGGGATAGTAGCGCTGAGAATCCGGCTCGAGATGCACGCCGATGATCTTATCCTCCGCAATGATCTCGCGGACCTTGTCGCAGACCTCCCAGCCTGGCGGCGCTTGATGACCTTGTAGCGCAGGCTCGTATCGGCGGCCTGCTCCTCGATCCAGCCCGCATCCAGCTCGAGCACGGCCGCGAGCTTTTTGCCAGCGCCGGGACGTCGACCTTGTTCTGCGACAGCTCCAGCGGGTCGAGGAAAACATTCTCCACACTCGACGAGGCCGCCAGCACATTGCCATTGCGGTCATAGATCGTGCCGCGCGAGGCGGTGACGCTCGTGCTGCGGGTCTGGTTGCGGATGGCCTTTGCCTCATAATAATCGTGGTCGACGAGCATGAGCTTCACGAGCATGCCCGCCACGGCGCAAAAGCTGACGACACCCAGCAGGATCATCAGGAAAAAGATGCCCTTGCGCACATGGGTCGTCGAGACCTCCTCGCGCTTCGGCGCGCGGCGGCGTCTTCTCTGCGGTTGCTGCTTCATAGTATTCCCTCCCGGGGGCAAAACAGTGGAAAAAAGATGGGCGGCAATTCTCACTCACCGCCCATGCTCTGTATACGATATGAATCGGGCGGCGGGACCATGCCTGAAATGGCCGTCCCTCCCGAAATTCTGCGGCAGGCTCAGGAGAAGTAGTTGATGGCGTCCGTAAAGGCGCTGCGGAATGCGTCGATCACGCGGACGAACACATTCTTCTCCGCAGGCGCGGCATAGACCTCCGTCGTATCGTCCGCATCGACCTGCACATAGATGATCTGCGAGCTGCCCGGCTGGCGCATGCCAAGCTCCTTGGCGCGCTTTTTCGATCTGCTCGAGATCGAGGGCATTGTCATACTGCGACTGCAGTCTGGCCTGCTGCTCCTCCAGCGTGCTGAGCTGCGTCTGCAGCTTGCCGACATCGCTGCGCGCCTCATAGAGGCGGATATAACTGAAAACCACCAGAGCAAGCATCAGCACGGCGGCGGCCGCGCCGAGCGCCGTCAGGGGCGAGATACCCAGACGTGCACGGACATGGCGCGCCGGCTTGTGCCGCGCAGGCGCGTCCGGCAGACGCTCCGGCTGCTCCAGAGGCTGTGCGGTATTCCGGCGGCGGACATCATAGGCCGCCGAGCCGTTGCTGCGATAAGGGTCTGCCATGGTGGCTCATCCTTTCTGTCAAAGTTTTTCCGCAACGCGGTGCTTTGCGCCCGGGCGCGGGGATTTTCCTCCAGCTCCGCCGCGCCGGAGACGATAGGCTTGCGCGTAACGAGTTTCACGAGCGGCTTTTTGCCGCAGACGCACACCGGGAATTCCGGCGGGCAGGTGCAGCCGCGCGCCGCCTGCTGCATCTCGCTCTTGACGATGCGGTCCTCGAGCGAGTGGAAGGTGATGACGGCCAGTCTGCCGCCGGGATTGAGGCGGCCGACCGCAGCCTGCATCATGCGGCTGACGGCGCCGAGCTCATCGTTCACGGCGATGCCGATGGCCTGAAAGCTTCTCTTTGCGGGGTGCTGCTTTTCGCGCAGCGCCTGCGCGGGCATGGCCGAGCGGATGATGTCCACCAGCTCCAGCGTCGTTTCGACGGGCGCTTTCTCACGCGCCCGGCAGATGGCTGCCGCGATCTGCGGTGCATAGCGCTCCTCGCCGTAATCATAGAGAATGCGGCGCAGCTCGCCCTGCGGCCAGGTGTTGACGACCTCCCGCCGTGAGCGCATCGTCCTTATCCATGCGCATATCGAGCGGGCGTCCGCCATGTAGGGAAAAGCCGCGCGAAGCATCGTCGAGCTGCGGCGACGAAACGCCGAGGTCGAACAGCATGCCGTCCACGGCCGGAACCTGCAAGGGAATCGAGGATCGCGTCGATCTCCGCAAAATTGGAATGCACGAGTGTCACGCGGTCGGCATAGGGGGCCAGGCGCTCCTTTGCGGCGGCCAGCGCCGTGCGGTCGCGGTCCACGCCGATGAGACGCCCACCCTCCGTCAGGCGGCGGGCGATCTGACTGGAATGCCCTGCGCCGCCGAGCGTCCCGTCGAGGTAGATCCCGTCCGGGCGGATGTTCAGCGCGTCAATGCACTCCTGCAGCAATACGGATTTATGTTGAAATTCCATCAGATCCCGATCTCTTCCATCAGTGCGGCCAGCTCCTCGGCGGAGACATTGGCCTCTTCCTCCTCGTAGCGCTCTGCCGCCCAGATCTCAGCGCGGCCGGCTTGCCGAGGAAATAGACCTCCTGCTGGATCCCGGCATATTTGCGGAGGTCGTCCGGCAGCAGGAAGCGGCCCTGCTTGTCTGGTTCACAGCGCACGACGTTGGCAAAGAACGTGCGCAGGCCGCGGGTTTGGACGACGGCGCAGCCTTGCTGCGCTCGACGATGCGCTGCCACTCCTCCTCGGTATAGACCGTCAGGCAGGGGTCCAGCGAACGGGCAACATAGAACGCGCTGCCGAGCTCCTCGCGCAGCTTGGCGGGAACGAACAGCCGTCCCTTGGGGTCAAGCGTGTGCTTGTATTTGCCGAACATTCCCTCACCTCCGCTCCATTTTGCTCACATTTCATCCATTCCGCTCCACTTCGCTTGTAGTATACTATTCCTGCCCCAAAATGCAATCACTTTTTCGGATTCTGCCCGAGATTTTTCCGGAAATTTTTCCCATAAACCCGCGAAACCGAATTTTTTTTGAACATATGTTTGTCTATATTATGGTAACAAGCCCCAAGGCGCAAAAAAAGCCCGCGCAGCGATCCACTGCACGGGCTCAACTGCCGGGAAACCCCTTCGGGCTTTTCCGGCAAAAGGCTTGCAGTCCGCTGCGCGCACGAATCGCCCGCCAAGGGCGGACAATTCGCACACTGGCGGACTGAGCGGTATTTTCTCCGACGTACACGCCGCCGGAGAAAATGATTTCCATTTTTCTTTGCGCCTGCGGGCGCAAACTCTGCGAGGCATTTGGACGTGCAAAAAGCCCGTGCAGCGATCCACTGCACGGGCTGATTGGTCTTTTCAGCTGCACCACGCGGTCCGGCGGAGGCCGAAGCCGCAATGGCGCGGGAATTTTATTTACTTCTGCTCGTTATCGATCATGCTCTGGGTCACGGAGGACTCCGGCCAGTTGGTCGGCTCGAAATCGCGGTAGATATCGAGGCCGGAACCGGCGGGAATGAGCTTGCCGATGATGACAGTTTCCTTCAAACCAACCAGATGGTCGACCTTGCCCTTGATGGCAGCGTCCGTGAGGACCTTCGTCGTCTCCTGGAAGGAAGCGGCGGAGAGCCAGGACTCGGTTGCCAGAGAAGCCTTGGTGATGCCCATGAGGATCAGGGAATCCGTGGCCAGACGGAGGTCCGTCTCACCGGCGTCGATGCGCGCCTGTACGACGGCATTGGCGTCCTCGAACTCGTAGACATCCACAACGGTGCCGCTCAGGAGCGTGGTATCGCCGGGATCCTCGACGCGCACCTTGCGCATCATCTGGCGGATAATAACCTCGATGTGCTTTTCGTTGATGTCAACGCCCTGCTGACGGTACACGGCGAGAACGCCCTGCGTCAGATAGTCCTGCACGGCCTCAACGCCGGAAATGCGCAGCACGTCATGCGGGTTGAGCGCGCCGTCGGTGATGGGTTCGCCCTTGCGCACACGCTTTCCCTGCTCGACCTTCAGGCCGACGGAATACGGAACCTGATACTGCTTGACCTCGCCGTCGTCGGCGGTGATCGTAATGTTGCGAAGCGCGCTGCGGTGGCTCTCGTCGATCTCGACGACGCCGTCGATCTCGGCAATGGCCGCCATCTTCTTCGGTTTCCGGGCCTCGAAAAGCTCTTCGACTCGGGGAAGACCCTGCGTGATGTCGTCGCCCGCGATGCCGCCGGTGTGGAAGGTTCGCATCGTCAGCTGCGTACCGGGTTCGCCGATGGACTGCGCGGCGATGATGCCGACCGCTTCGCCGGGGTTCACGAGCTCAGAGGTTGCGAGGTTCATGCCGTAGCACTTTGCGCACACGCCGCTGCGGGCCGGCAGCCGAGCACGGTACGGGCATAGACGGAGTGAATGCCGTGCGCTCGAAGCATCTTGGCGTCGTCCTCGCGCATCATGCGGTTGTTCGGGATGAGCACCTCGCCCGTCTCCCGGATCGACGATATCATGCACCGGAAGCGGCCATGGATGCGGGAGCCGAAGGACTCGATGACCTGGCCCTTTTCCACGACCTCGGACAGGTGGATGCCATGCGTCGTGCCGCAGTCGGGGATGCGGATGATGACCTCCTGCGAGACGTCGACCAGACGGCGCGTCAGGTAGCCGGAGTCGGCGGTACGGAGCGCGGTATCGGTCAGCCCTTTCGAGCGCCTCGGGAGGAGATGAAGTACTCCAGAGCGGAAAGGCCTTCACGGAAGTTTGCCTTAATCGGAATCTCGATCGTGCGGCCGTTCGTATCTGCCATCAAGCCGCGCATACCGGCGAGCTGACGGATCTGGTTCATGCTGCCGCGGGCGCCGGAGTCGGCCATCATATAGATCGGGTTGAAGCGGTCAAGGTTCTCCTGCAGAGCGCCGGTGACGTCCTTGATCGTCTGCTCCCACTGGTGGACAACGAGGCGGTAGCGTTCGTCGTTCGTGATAAAGCCGCGCTTGAACTGGCGGTCGATCTTGACCGTCTGCTTCTCGGCCTCTTCGATGAGGGCGTCTTCTTCTCCGGGATGGCCATATCGGCGATGGAGACGGTGATGGCGCCCTTCGTGGAGTACTTGTAGCCGAGGGCCTTGACGCGATCGAGCATCTCGGTGGCGATGGTGAAGCCGTGACGGCGGATGCACTTTGTCGATGATGACGCCGAGTTTCTTCTTGCCGACGAGGAAGCTTGACCTCAAGGTCGAACAGATGCGCGGGATCGCTGCGGTCCACGAAGCCAAGGTCCTGCGGGATCGGCTCGTTGAAGATCAGGCGGCCGACCGTCGCCGTGATGATGCGGTACTGCATCACGCCGTCGATCTCCTTGCCGTAGCGCACGCGGATGGGCGCATGCAGGCCGATGCAGCCATCGGCATAGGCCGTGATGGCCTCATCGACGCTGGAATAGGCATGCAGCGGCAGATGGGACGGGGCGCGCTTCTTCTCATTCTCGGCCTTCTCGACCGCGGCTTCCACAAGGTCGCGTAGTAGGTACCGAGGATCATATCCTGCGTCGGCACGGTGACAGGCTTGCCGTCCTGCGGGCGCAGCAGGTTGTTTGCGGAGAGCATCAGCACACGGGCCTTCTGCCTGGGCCTCTGCCGACAGCGGGACGTGGATCGCCATCTGGTCGCCGTCGAAGTCGGCGTTGAAGGCGGTGCAGCACAGCGGGTGCAGCTTCAGGGCGCGGCCCTCGACCAGCACCGGCTCAAAGGCCTGAATGCCGAGGCGGTGCAGCGTCGGCGCGCGGTTGAGCATAACGGGGCGGTCCTTGATGATGTCTTCGAGCGCGTCCCAGACCTCGTCCTTGCCCTTGTCGATCATCTTCTTGGCAGACTTGATGTTGTTGGCCAGACCGTCTTCGACGAGCTTTTTCATCACGAACGGGCGGAACAGCTCGATGGCCATTTCCTTCGGCACGCCGCACTGATAGATTTTTCAGTTCCGGGCCGACGACGATAACAGAACGGCCGGAATAGTCGACGCGCTTGCCCAGCAGGTTCTGGCGGAAGCGGCCCTGCTTGCCCTTGAGCATGTCGGACAGGGACTTCAGCGCACGGTTGTTCGCACCGGTGACAGCGCGGCCGCGGCGGCCGTTGTCGATGAGGGCATCCACGGCCTCCTGCAGCATGCGCTTTTCGTTGCGGATAATGATATCCGGCGCATTGAGCTGGATGAGGCGCTTGAGGCGGTTGTTGCGGTTGATAACGCGGCGGTAGAGGTCATTGAGGTCGGAGGTCGCAAAGCGGCCGCCGTCGAGCTGCACCATCGGGCGGATGTCCGGCGGGATGACCGGCAGGACATTCATGATCATCCACTGGGCTTGTTGCCGGAACGCGGAACGCCTCGACGACTTCGAGCCGCTTGATGATGCGCAGCTTCTTCTGGCCGCTGGCGTTGACGAGCTCACTGCGGAGCTGGCTGCACAGGGCCTCGAGATCGATCTCGGCCAGCAGCTCTTGCATGGACTCGGCGCCCATACCGGCCTCGAAATCGTTCTCATACTTTTCGCGCATGTCGCGGTATTCTTTTTTCCGTCAGGATCTGGCACTTGCTCAGGGGCGTGTCGCCGGGATCCGTGACGATATAGTTGGCAAAATACAGGACCTTCTCCAGAATGCGCGGGCTGATATCCAGCAGCAAACCCATCCGGGAGGGATGCCCTTGAAATACCAGATATGGCTGCAGGGCGCGGCCAGCTCGATGTGGCCCATCCGCTCGCGGCGGACCTTTGCCCGGGTGACCTCGACGCCGCAGCGATCGCAGATCTTGCCCTTGTAGCGGATCTTCTTATACTTGCCGCAGTGGCACTCCCAGTCCTTCGTCGGCCCGAAGATCTTTTCGCAGTACAGGCCGTCCCGCTCCGGCTTCAGGGTCCGGTAGTTGATCGTCTCCGGCTTTTTGACTTCGCCGTAAGACCATTCGCGGATCATATCCGGAGAAGCAATGCCGATTTTGATCGCGCTGAAGGTTTTATTGCTCATCGTCTGCCTCCTCCTTATTCTTCGTCCTCGGGCGCATCGGAGATGTCATACGGGCACTCCGGCTCGGGGTCTTCCTCTTCCTCGTCATCGTCGATGCCGATGATCTTTTCAGAGCGTCGAGGCCCTCGCTTCGCCTCGCTGTCGGCATCGATGCCGTAGCCGGAGGAGAGCACCTCGTTCTCATCGGTGACCAGATTCTCGCGGCCGGAGTCGGTGTAGACGATCTCATCATCATCGTCATCCTCCTTGCAGCTCGATCTCCTCCCCTGATCGTCGAGCACGCGAACGTCGAGGCACAGGGCCTGCAGCTCCTTGACAAGAACCTTGAAGGACTCCGGAACGCCGGGCTTGGGCACGTTGTGGCCCTTGACAATTGCTTCGTAGGTCTTCACACGGCCGGTCACGTCGTCGGACTTGACGGTCAGGATCTCCTGCAGCGTGTATGCAGCGCCGTAAGCTTCCAGCGCCCAGACTTCCATTTCACCGAAACGCTGGCCGCCGAACTGGGCCTTACCGCCGAGCGGCTGCTGGGTGACAAGGGAGTACGGGCCGGTGGAACGGGCATGGATTTTATCGTCAACGAGATGGTGGAGCTTCAGGTAGTACGGATAGCCGACGGTGACACGCTGGTCAAAGGCTTCACCGGTACGGCCATCATACAGGATGGTCTTGCCGTCCTCGCGGAGACCGGCAAGCTTCAGAGTCTCGCGGATGTCCTTCTCGTTCGCGCCGTCGAAGATCGGCGTTGCGACCTTCCAGCCGAGGGCGTGGGCGGCTAGCCGAGATGGACCTCCAGAACCTGGCCGATGTTCATACGGGAGGGAACGCCCAGCGGATTCAGCACAATGTCCAGCGGCGTGCCGTCCGGCAGGAACGGCATATCCTCCTGCGGCAGAATGCGGGAAACAACGCCCTTGTTGCCGTGGCGGCCCGCCATCTTGTCGCCGACGGAAATCTTTCTCTTCTGTGCAATGTAACAGCGCACAACCTTGTTGACGCCGGGGAGCGAGCTCGTCGCAGTTTTCCCTCGTGAAGACTTTCACGTCGACAATGATGCCGTATTCGCCGTGAGGAACCCGCAGGGAGGTGTCGCGGACTTCGCGGGCTTTCTCGCCGAAAATGGCGCGCAGCAGCCGCTCCTCGGCGGTCAGCTCCGTCTCCCCCTTGGGCGTGACCTTGCCGACGAGGTAGTCGCCCGAGGTGACCTCCGCGCCGATGTGGATGATGCCGCGCTCGTCGAGATCCTTGAGCGCGTCCTCGCCGACGTTCGGGATATCGCGGGTGATCTCCTCCGGCCCGAGCTTGGTATCCCGGGACTCGATCTCATATTCCTCGATGTGGATGGAGGTGAAGACATCCTCGCGCACCAGGCGCTCGTTCAGGAGGATGGCGTCCTCGTAGTTGTAGCCTTCCCAGGTCATAAAGCCAACCAGGACGTTCTTGCCCAGTGCGATTTCGCCCTGCGAGCAGGCGGGACCATCGGCCAGGACCTGCTCCGTCGTCACACGCTCGCCGACCGTGACGATCGGGCGCTGGTTGACGCAGGTCCCCTGGTTGGAGCGGGCAAATTTCGTCAGCTTAGTCGATGACGTCGCCGTCGTCATAGCGGACGACGCTCACGCCGTCGGCGGAGACGCGGTAACGACGCCGTCGCCCTCGGCCTTGATGCAGACCTCAGAGTCCACGGCGCACTTCTGCTCGACGCCGGTAGCGACGATCGGCGCTTCCGTGACCATCAGCGGCACGGCCTGACGCTGCATGTTTGCGCCCATCAGCGCGCGGTTCGCGTCGTCGTTCTCAAGGAACGGGATGAACGCGGTCGCGATGGAGGTCATCATGTTCGGGGCGACGTCGACATAGTCGATGAGCTCGCGCTCGACAGAGATGATCTCGTCGCGGTGGCGGCAGGTGATGCGGCGTTGAGGAGCATGCCGTTCTCGTCGACCGGCTCCTTTGCCTGCGCGCGATATGATAATCGTCCTCGACGTCGGCGGGCATGTATTCCACTTCGTCCGTCACGCGGGAGCCGACATATTTCGTTTTCGTCGTAGACGCGCTCGACCTTTGCGGTACGGCGCTTCAATAAAGCCGTACTCATTGATCTTGGCGAACGTGGCCAGATAGGAAATCAGGCCGATGTTCGGACCTTCCGGCGTCTCGATGGGGCACATGCGGCCGTAGTGGGAATAGTGTACGTCGCGGACATCGAAGGAGGCGCGCGCTCACGGCACAGGCCGCCGGGGCCGAGAGCCGACAGACGGCGTTTGTGCGTCAGCTCTGCCAGCGGGTTGTTCTGATCCATGAACTGGGACAGCGGCGAGGAGCCAAAGAACTCCTTTGATGACCGCCGTGACCGGGCGGATGTTGATGAGGCTCTGCGGCGTGACGGTGTCGAGATCCTGCACGGTCATGCGCTCGCGGATGACGCGCTCGAGGCGGGTGAAGCCGACGCGGAACTTATTCTGCAGCAGCTCGCCCACGCAGCGCAGAGACGGCGGTTGCCGAGGTGGTCGATATCGTCCGTCGTGCCTGCGCCGATGACGACGCAGTTGAGATAGTTGATGGTGGCGAGGATATCGTCGCGCGTGATGTGCTTCGGAATGAGCTCATCGCGGCGCTCCTCAATGGCATCCTCCCAGGCCTCGGGAGCCGGACCCCTTGAGCTGCTCGAGCATCTCGAACAGGACCTTGCGGCAGACCTTCTCGTGGATTCCGTACTGCTCCGGGTCGAAGTCCACGAAGTTCTTCATGTCGACCATGTAGTTCGAGAAGACCTTGTGGTCCTTGTCGCCGACGTGGATGACGGCGTCGCACACGCCGCGGGCCGACAGGGCCTGTGCCTGTGCACGGGTCAGACAGTGCCCGGCATGGCAAGGATGATCTCGCCCGTCAGCGGGTCGGCGACTGGCTCGGCCAGCTCCTGACCGCTCAGGCGGGTCCAGATGTCCATCTTCTTATTGTACTTGTAGCGGCCGACACGGGAGACGTCGTAGCGGCGCGGATCGAAGAACAGCGCGTCCAGATAGCTCTCGGCGCTTTCGACTGTGGGCGGCTCGCCCGGGCGCAGACGGCGGTAGATCTCGAGGAGGCTGTCCTCGCGGGTCTTGCACGGGTCACGCTCCAGCGTGGCGACGATGCAGGGGGATCCTCGCCGAACAGCTCCAAAATCTGCGCGTCGGTCTCGGGTCACGCCGCCGAGAGCACGGATAAGGCAGGTGATGGGGAGCTTGCGGTTTTTATCAATACGGACGTAGAACACGTCCTGCAGGTCGGTCTCATACTCCAGCCACGCGCCGCGGTACGGGATAACCGTCGCGGAGTAGATGTGCTGGTCGGCCTTGTCCACCTCGTCGCCGTAGTACATGCCGGGGGAGCGGACGATCTGGGAGACGATGACGCGCTCCGCGCCGTTAATGACAAAGGTGCCCCCTTGGGTCATCAGCGGGAAGTCGCCCATGAAGATCTCCTGCTCCTTGATCTCGCCCGTCTCTTTGTTCAGCAGACGGACCCGGACCTTGATCGGCTTCGCATAGGTTGCATCGCGTTCCTTGCATTCCTCAATGGTGTACTTGGGCTTCTCATCGAGGGAGTAGTCCAGGAAGGACAGCTCGAGGTTGCCGGTGTAGTCGCTGATGGCGGCCACATCGCGGAAGACCTCATGCAGGCCCTCCCGCAGGAACCAGTCGTAGGAGTCCTTCTGGATCTTCAGCAGGTTGGGCATCTGCAGGATCTCCTGATACTTGGCATAGCTCTTGCGAACGGTCTTGCCATAGTTCACGTCCTTGACTTGCATTTGCTTGATCACGCCTTTCTGTCGTCGTTTCGTGCGCTGTCTCAGCAATGACACGCGTGGGTCAGTTGCTGTTTTTTTCATTTTAGTCCCTTGCCGTGCGGCGCGGTCTGTGGTATAATCTGACCATGAGGTGGAGGTTGGCCTGCACCGCACTTCACAGCATTGGGTATTGATTTTACCACATTTTTTTTCTTCCGCGTCAATGCATTTCTTTGGAATATCCCCTGATTTTTTTCGCCCGGCTTCCCGAAAGCCGGGCTTTTTTTGCCCGATTTTTCCGCCCATTCGTCCATTTTTCAGGGGAAAAATCCTGTTTTTGTACATTCTGACGGATTCCGACCCCGAATTGCGCGGAAAAATCAGAAGGTTGCGGATTGTATTTTTTCGGTCAGAGAATACAATGCAGACGTTTTTGAAATTGAAATTTCTATGGACTCCGGAGGGGACTCTTATGGCAAAAACCGCATCCGGAACCCTGACGACCGGCGCCCCCCACGCGGCTGGTCATCGGCTTTCTGCTGCCGCTGCTTGGTGGCCTGCTGTTCCAACAACTATATAATATGGTAGATACGCTCGTCGTCGGCCGTTTTCTCGGCATGGACGCGCTTGCGGGCGTCGGCGTCGGCTCGACGAGCTCCGTCAATTTTTCTGGTGCTCGGCTTCTGCATCGGCATCTGCAACGGTTTCGTCATCCCCGTGGCGCAGAAATTCGGCGAGGGGCGACGAAGCGGAGCTGCGCCGCTTTGTGGCAAACAGCATCTGGCTCTCGGCTGCGTTCGCCGTGGTGCTCACCGTGGCCACGGCACTGCTGTGCACGCCCGTGCTGCGCTGGATGAACACGCCGGACAATATTTTCCGGTATGCCTACGACTACATCTTCGTCATTTTCCTCGGCATCCCCGCCATCATCCTTTATAATCGTCTCCGGCGTCATCCGCTCGCTCGGAGACTCCCGGACCCCGATCTATTTTCTCGTTCTCTCCTCCCTGCTGAACGTTGCGCTCGATCTGCTGGCCGTCGCCGTTCTCGGCATGGGCGTGGAGGGGCCCGGCATGGGCGACCGTGATCTCGCAGGCCATCTCCGGCCTGCTGTGTCTGGCCATCATGGGAAAGCGCTATCCCGTTCTGCGTTTTCGCCCCGGTGAGCTGCGGCCGAGCCGCCACATATCACGCGGCTGTTTGCCATCGGCGTGCCGATGGGCCTGCAGTATTCCGTCACCGCCATCGGCACCATCGTCGTGCAGACGGCCGTGAATGGCCTCGGCGCGGTCTCCATCGCAGCCGTCACCGCAGCAAACAAGGTCAGCCAGCTCTTCACCTGCCCGTTCGACGCCGCAGGCACGACCATGGCCGTCTACGGCGGGCAGAACTATGGCGCAATGAAGCTCGACCGCATTCACCGCGGCGTGCGCGCCTGCGTGCTGCTGATGTTCGCCTATTCCGCCCTCGGCCTCGGCGTTCTTGCCCTCTTCGGCTGCAAGCTGTCGCTGCTGTTCCTCGACTCTGCGGAGAGCGCCGCCGTCCGGGACCAGATCGGTCTGCTGGCGCAGCAGTTTCTGGTGTGGAACGCCAGCTGCTATTTCCTGCTGACGCTTGTCAACGTGCTCCGATTCCTCATTCAGGGCGTCGGCTTCACGCAGCAGGCCGTGTTTGCAGGGGTGTTTGAGACGATCGCCCGCTGCTTTGTCGGCTTTGCCGTCGTGCGCTGGATCGGCTACACCGCCATCTGCCTTGCAAACCCCGCCGCATGGCTGCTGGCCGACTGCTTCCTCGTCCCCATCTATTTCCACGACATGCACATTCTGCAGCGCCGTTTCGCGCAGCGCCGCGCAGAGGCTTGACGAACGCCTGCTTTGCCCGTATAATCATCCCATAGAAAATCAGAAAGGCGGGCCTGCGAATGGACCATCTCTGTGCGCTTCAGCGCGACTTCATCAACCTCCGGCTCGGCACGTTTATCCACTGGAACAGTGCCGCCGTGCAGTTCCACGCAAACACCGACATCATCGACTGGGAATTCGATCTGGAAAACGGCGGAGAGCCGCGCCGTTATCCCTTCCCCGAATCAGACTGGCGCCCCGCGCGCCGGACTGCGATCGCTGGGCGCAGATCGCCAAAAGCGCAGGCTGCCGCTTTGCCGTCCTGACGGCAAAGCACCACGAGGGGCTTCGCACTCTGGCCGTCCGAATTTGGGAACCACAGCGTCGCGCAGGCCACGGTCCGGACGGACATCGTCTCCGGAATTCCTGCGGGCCTTCCGCGCAGCCGGTCTGCAGGCAGGCCTGTACTTCTCCGTGCTCGACCTGACGGCCGGGATCGGGCGGCGCTCCTTTCCCCTGCGCAGCGCGAGCTCGTGCTCGGGCAGATCACGGAGCTGCTGACGAACTACGGCGAGATACCTTATCTTATTATAGACGGCTGGAACGCCCCGTGGGCGGCCCGTCCTACCGCGAGCTGCCGTTCGAGGGAAGTCGATGCCCTCGTCAAGCGTCTGCAGCCGAACTGCCTGCTCATGAATATCGGCTGCACGGAGGGCATCTCCGGCACGGACGTCGTCTTCTTTGAAAACGGCGCGGGCAGGAGCTGACGCCCGGCTTTGCCGGTCCCGGCGCACTGTGCCAGAAGCTGACGCGGACGTGGTTCTACCGCGACGACGAAAAAGAGCCAAAGAGCGCCGACTGGGCGCTCGGCCTCATGCGCCAGTGCTTCCCCAGCCACGCCAATTTCATGCTGAACCTCAGCCCGGATCCCGACGGCCGCATCCCCCGCGCCGCTGGCAGAGCGCTTTGCCGAGATCGGCGCGCGCGTCTCGTTCCCGGTCCCGCTCACGGAGCTGCCCGCAGGCTGGCTGCGGCGCTGAGCCGGGTTCCCGATCGCCCTCCTTCGGCATATGCTGTCGAAGGAGGGCGATGTGCTCTCCGGAAAGAAGAAATACTATGGCATCCTTTACGAATCAGGCCACGCTGACCTACAACGGCGGCACCGTCAACTCCAACATCGTCACGGGCGAGCTCGTGCAGGTCCTGACCGCCCCCTCGAAAAACGGCAGCCGCAGAGAGCTACCGCACCGGCGACCTTGACCCCTATGTCGTCCAGCTGCGCAGCACCGGTGCGGCGGCGCTGGGCTGACCGTGACCGACACGCTCGGCACGACGAACTTTCCTGCCACGGGCGGCACGGTGCAGCTCACGCCGCTGACGTATCAGGCGGGGACGCTCCGCTATTTCATGAACGGCGTGCTGCAGACGGCCCCGGCCGTCACGGTACTGGCAAACGGCATCCGCATCGAGGGCATTACCGTTCCTGCAGGCGGCGTAAGCACGCTGGTCTATACGACCCGCGTCAATGCCTTTGCCGATCCCTCGGCAGAGGGCACGATCGAGAACACCGTGACCGTCACCGGCGGCGGGCTGACGGATGCCGTCACGGCGGCGGAGACGCTCCCGGCGGCGGCAGCGGCAGAGCTTCGCATCGTCAAGGCCCTTGAGCCGGTCCGCGTCAGCGACAGCGGCACGCCCACCTACACGTTCACGATCGAAAACTACGGCAGCGCGGATGCCGATGCCGCAGCCGGCGTCACCGTCACGGACCGCTTCGACCCGATCCTGCGCAATATCGCCGTGACCTACAACAGCGATGCCTGGCTTGCATCCAACTACACCTACGACCCGGCGACCGGTCTGTTCCGGACCGTGCCCGCCGCGATCACTGTCCCGGCCGCTTCGGCCGTGCAGGACCCCGAGACCGGCGTTTGGACAGTCCGCCCCGGCACGGTCACCCTGCAGATCACCGGCACGATCTGATTCGAGCCAGCCCGCCGCAGACGCGGCGGGCATTTTTTCGAGATTTCCGGCTTGCATCCTGAGGGATTTATGCTACCATGTGGTTAGTATATACTAACCACAATAGGAGGCGTCTATGACAACATTCTATGGGATCCTCATCCCGTTTCTCGGCACCACGCTCGGCGCGGCCTGCGTGTTCTTCCTTCGCAAAGCGCTCGGCGACCGGCTGCAGCGTGCGCTGACCGGCTTTGCCGCCGGTGTGATGGTCGCAGCCTCCGTCTGGAGCCTGCTCATCCCGGCCATCGAGCAGTCTGCCGCGCTCGGCCGTCTTTCGTTCCTGCCCGCCGCCGTCGGCTTCTGGATCGGTGTGGCCTTCCTGCTGCTGCTCGACCGCGTCATCCCCCACCTGCACCGCAATGCCGGTCAGGCCGAGGGCCCGCGCACGCAGCTGCAGCGCACCACCATGATGCTGCTCGCGGTCACACTGCACAACATCCCGGAGGGCATGGCCGTCGGCGTCGTCTACGCCGGATATCTGACCGGAACGGCCCAGATCTCCGCCGCCGGAGCGCTGGCGCTCTCGCTCGGCATCGCCATCCAGAATTTTCCGGAGGGCGCCATCATCTCTCTGCCGCTGCGCGCGGAGGGACACAGCCGCATACGCGCGTTTGCAGGCGGCGTGCTCTCCGGCATCGTCGAGCCGGTCGGCGCGGTGCTGACCGTGCTGGCGGCGCGCTTCGTCGCCCCTGCCCTGCCGTATTTTCTGAGCTTTTGCGGCAGGCGCAATGCTCTATGTCGTCGTGGAGGAGCTGATCCCCGAGATGTCCGAGGGCAAGCATTCGAACATCGGCACGATCTTTTTCGCCGTCGGCTTCAGCGTGATGATGATTCTGGACGTCGCGCTGGGCTGAATCGTGCCCGTTTTCGCAGCGATTCCATGTAGAGTCTCATACATATGGTCAAAATGCCGAAAAAGCGTTTTCGTGCTGTCCTTAGCAGGACAGCACGTTTTTTATATTGCATATGCAGCATATTGTCCAGAATTTTCCTGTTTTTTCTGTCAAAATCCCGCCGGACACGCTGTGGCTCCCTTTGCTGCAAAAAATGCAGGAAAACGTTGCGACAGCGGCGCTTTGCGCAGTTTTTGCTGTTTTTCACAAAGAGAAAATCAGCTTCCCGTAACAAGACTTCCTTGTCAGTTCTCCCAATTTTTCCCTCAGGGCTCCCCCGCTTCCTTTACAATTTCTTTACAAAGTGTTAGAATATTGCCGACGGAACCTGTGATGAATGGTGGATTTTTGTCACGATTTCCAAAACGTGCAGCGCAGCTGCAACTACAAACAAAGGAGTCTTGAAATGAAACACATTGCAAAGCGTCTTCTCTCGCTTTTGCTCGTGGTCTGCCTCGTTCTTTCCGTGGCAGTCATCCCGGCAGGCGCGGCAGAGACCAAGCTGACCTCGGTCTACGCGTCCTACGCAGCCGAAGGCCACACGAATGCCCCGGTCGCGGATGACGTCTTCGAGGCGAAGTCCGATTCGATCACCGTCAGCATCCTGACGACCACCGATATGCACGGCCGTGCATACGACTGGAACTCCTACACGAACAGTGCCCTGAGCAACAACTTCCTGCAGGCGGCGAAGCTCGTCGCAGAGCGCCGCGCCGCCGTGGACGACAGCATTCTTATCGATGTTGGCGACATTCTGCAGGGAAGCGCGCTGAGCAGCTACAACATTCTCCAGGAGGGCGGCGAAAACAGCCCCATGGCGACTGCGCTGCGCTACATTGGCTATGATGCCTTTGTGCTGGGCAACCACGAGTTCAACTATGCGCCGCAGATTCAGTGGAACTACTACAATCTGCTGACCTCCACGGACAAGGCCGTCGCCGGTCAGCCCGTCGACGTCATCTGCTCGAACGTCGTGGAGACGGAGACGAACGAATCCGTGTTCTCCCCGTACAAGACCTTCACCTACAAGTTCGAGGATGGCACGACCTTCACCATCGGTCTGCTGGGCTTCGAGAACATGAACAACGCGAACTGGGACGTCGCCAGCCACTATGAGGGGCTGCACGTTCGGCCATCCCGACAACACCGAAAAGTCCTATGTCTATGAGTGGGGAAAACTACTACGGCAAGGAAATGCAGGAGAAGTGCGACTACATCATCGTCGCCATGCACAGCGGCGAGGGCAATCCTGACATCTACAATCAGGAGAACCAAGGCGGCTACTTTGCAACGCATACCACCGGCGTTGACATGCTGCTGACCGGCCACAACCATCAGAGAAACGCCGTTACCCTGCAGAACAAGAACGGCGAGAACGTCCTCGTCATGAACGGCGGCGGCTCCACCCTCGGTGAGACCGTCCTCACCCTCACGAAGGGCGCCGACGGCAAGGTCACCGTTACCGCAGCCGAGTCCACCATGCATCCTCTGAACTCTGCCCTCGGCAAGGGACGAGAACGGCAGGGACATCCGCGTCCCCAGCCCGGATTTCAAGTCCGGCGACCCCAACTACGACGGTCTGAAGGACCTCATCACTCCGCTCTTCGAGCGCTCCGATGCCTTCGTCAACAAGAAGATCGGCACGGTCTCCGGCACCTGGGACACCATCTCCAACTACTACCTCACGCAGAGCGATTCCTATGATCTCGTCCACAAGGCACAGATCTGGGCCGCCTGCACCGACAACAACATCGACCCGACGAAGGAGCACGTCATCTCCATGACGACGCCGGTCGCAAAGCGCGGCTGGAGGCGTCAGCTCCCTGCTGGCCGACGGCGCAACCTCCGGCGACATCAGCCTGCGCGACTGCTACTCCCTGTATCAGTACGACAACAACACGCTCTACATGATCCGGATGACCGGCGCCCAGCTCAAGAGCTGGATGCAGCACACGGCACAGAACTACCGTGTCAAAGACGACGGTCAGCTTGGCGGCGGCGGTTTCGGCTGCGACACGTTCTACGGCGTGAACTACGACGTCTATGTCGGCAATCCCGACAACCAGCGCGTGCAGAACATCACCTACGCGGACGGCACGGCCGTGAAGGATGACGACACGATCTACGCCTGCCTCAGCTCCTACCGTCTGAGCGCGACGAAGGACTCCGACGCCTACGGCTGGTTTGCCTCCACCGGCATCACCTCCAGCAGCGACGAGGTTCTGTGGGATGCCACCATCTCCGAGCGCTTCAACAACGTCGGCGGCTCCGTGCCCCTCATCATTGGCGAATACATCAAGGAAATGACCGCCGAGGGCAAGGACATCACCCGGGCCGTGAAACGAAATGGACCGTCCACGCAGAAGCAAATCCCGTGAAGACCATCGAGGTCTTTGAGACCACCGACGTGCACGGCTACCTTGTCGACACATCCTCCGGCAACGAGTCCACGTTCCAGTACCGCATGGCCTACATCGCCAATGTCGTGAACGAGGCCCGTGCCAATGCCGAAAACGACGCCGTTCTCCTGCTTGACGGCGGCGACATCTATCAGGGCACTCCCTGTTTCGAACCTGACCTACGGCAACGCTCTGCGCGCCGCCTTCGACGCCATGGGCTATGACGCAGTCTCCCTCGGCAACCACGAGTTCGACTGGGACGTCAAGGCCTATGCCGCCGATGAGAACGGCACCATGCCCGCCTATGAGATCGGTGAGTTCAAGGGCGACAGCAATATCCCCGTTCTGGCCTATAATCTCTATGATGCAGGTACGACGAACCGCGCCTCCTTTGTCAAGGACTATGTCATCGTTGACAAGGCCGGTGTGAAGGTCGCACTTGTCGGCTACATCCCCGACTACTCCATGGATATCATGACCGCCAAGATCGCCCCGTATGACATCGACCCGAGCCATTGAGAAGCTCAATGCGAAGATCGAGTCCATCGTTGCAGCCGAGAACCCTGACGTCGTCGTCGTTGTGGCGCACGCCAGCCCGCGCGGCCTTGCAAACAGCGTCAACTCCGGAGCTTGTCGACCTCGTCGTCGGCGGCCACTCCCCACAGCGTTTCCTACGGCGTCGCCGACAACGGTGTAGCCTATATTCAGGGCAACTGCCAGGCGAAGGGCTATGCCAACGCCAAGATCCAGTTCAACACCGAGACGAAGGGAAGTCACGGTCGTGAACCCGAGCTATGTGAACACTACCGGCCGCGACAACACCCAGAACCTCTATGACACCGAGGGCAACACGAAGCTCGACCCGACCGTTCTCGCCATCAGCCACGCCTCCTGGGATGCGGTAAAGGGCGACATGTCCGAGGTCCTCGGCGTTGCCGACCAGAGCATCACCCGCCGTGCACCCATCGGCAACAGCAGCAGCACTATCGCGGGCAACTGGCTGACCGGCCTGATGCTCGAGGCTACGAAGAGCTCAACACCGTCGTCGCCTTCACGAACAGCGGCGGCATCCGCTGCGACCTTCTGGCCAACGAGGGCGAGACGACCCGCACCGTCACCGTCGGCGATATCTACGCCATCACCCCGTTCGGCAACCGCCTCTACACCTATGACCTCACCGGCGCGGAGCTTGCCGCTACCGTTGAGAATTCCTTCAAGAACAGCAATTACGGCGATCAGTTCTCCGGCATGGTCGTAAAGTACACGGCAGAGCCGGACGGCAAGGATGAAAACGGCCGACCGGTCCGCGGTGCCCGCACCGTCGTGTCCATCGTGCTCGATGACGGCACCGTCGTCGACATCAAGGACAACACGAAGACCTACCGCGTTGCCGTCAACGAGTACTGCGCCACCCTGCCCGGCTCCGTCTTTGAGAACAAGACTCCCGTGCAGAACGTGAACGAGGCTCCCATTGACAACATCAGCGCCATCGAAGCTCTGCGCGCCATCGGCAAGGCCAACAACGGCAAGCTGCCGCTGGACCTGACCGAGCGCTGCGTGAAGGTCGAGCTTGTGGAAGAGGATCCCTGCGAGCAGTACACCGACCTCGATGCAAACGCCTGGTACGCCGAGAGCGTCCACTTCGCTCTGGTCAACGGCCTGTTCGTCGGCTACGGCGATGGCACGTTCCGTCCGGAAGCCGCGCTGAGCCGCGCCATGGTCGCCACCGTCCTGTACCGTCAGGCGGGCAGCCCTGCCGTCACCGGCAGCAGCACCTTCCCCGACCTCAAGGATGACTGGTATGCTGACGCCGTCGCATGGGCACAGGAGGCCAAGGTTGTCATCGGCGATGACAAGGGCCTGTTCCGTCCGGATGACGACGTCACCCGCGAGGAAATGGTCACGATGCTCTATCGCTTCGCCGCCTCCCCAGAACATGGACACGACGACGACCGGCGACCTGAGCAGCTTCACTGATGCCTCCAGCGTGCAGAGCTATGCCACTGAGCCCATGACTTGGGCTGTCGGCAACGGCATCATCCTCGGCATGGGCAACAACGAGGCTCGCCCCGCGTGAGAGCGCGACGCGCGCCCAGTTTGCCGCCATCACGGCCCGTCTGGCTGCGCTGAAGTAAGCGCAGGGATACGGCCCTGAACGCATAAAAATGATCCAGCCAGGGTTGGGAGTGATCCCACCTTGGCTGGATTTTTTACGATTTATATTCTCTTACTCCGCGCGGTACACGACCTCGCCGTTCACAAACGTCATCCACGCCTCGCCGCCGATCGTCGTAAGCGGGTCCGCCGTCAGAGGACGAGGTCCGCATCCTTACCCGGCTCAAGACTGCCGACACGCGCGTCGATGCCGAGGCTGCGGGCCGGGTTGATGGTGATGGCGCGCCACGCCTCCTCCATCGGCAGACCGGCCGAAGCCGCCAGTCCGGCCGCCAGCGGCAGATACTGCAGCGGAATGACCGGCGCATCCGTGATGATGCTGACCGTCAGGCCCGCGCGGTACAGCGTGCCCGCCGTTGTGAAGCTCTTGTTGCGCAGCTCGACCTTCGTCTTGCCGCCGAACGACGGTCCGACGAAGACCGGGACCTGCTCCTTTGCCAGCTCATCGGCGATCAGCTCGCCGTCCGTACAGTGGTCCAGCGTGAGCTTCAGGCCAAACTCGCGCGCGATGCGCACGGCCGTCAGGATATCATCCGCGCGGTGGGCGTGGCGCTTGAGCGGGATCTCGCCGTTGACCACGGGCAGCATGGCCTCGAGCTTCATGTCGAAGGCCGGATTCTTGCCCGCCGCCTTGTCGTCGCGGTAGCGGGAGCGTGCGCAGCAGCAGCTCGCGCAGCAGGGCGGCAACCGCCATGCGCGTCATGGGGCTCTGGCGCTTGTCGTGGCCGTAGCAGCCCTTGGGATTCTCGCCGAAGGCGCACTTCATCGCGGCGGGCGCGCGCAGAATCATCCGGTCGACGCGCTTTCCGGCCAGCTTTACGATGGCGAACGTGCCGCCGACGACGTTTGCGCTGCCGGGTCCGGTGCAGGCCGTCGTCACGCCGCCGCGCAGGGGCCAGCCCGGAAGGCCTCGTCCTGAGGATTGATGGAGTCGATAGCCCGCAGCTGCGGCGTCAGGGGGTCCACGATCTCATTGTAGTCCATGCCCTCCCAGCGCAGACACTCATTGTCCAGACCGATGTGACAGTGGGCCTCCACGCAGCCGGGCGTGAGCAGGCGGCCCTGCGCATCGAGAGTCTCAACGCCCTCCCGGCGCGTCGACCGTCTGGCCGACGGCGGCGATTTTTCCCGTTTTCGAGGAGCAGGCAGCCGTTTTTCAGGTCCGGCCCGGCCATGGTCTTGATATTTGCGTTGCGGATCAGCAGCATCGTTGTTCTCCTTTCGTGCGCGGTGCGCACCTGGTTTCTATTTCCAGTATAACGGCACGGCGTGCTTCTGACAAGTGCTTTTCTTTTTTCATTCCAGCCGGCTTCGTGTTAAATCCGCATAAATTTCATGTAAAATCGTCTTTTTTTTTCATGTTTTCCGAGCTTTTCTGACGAAAAGACATATTTTCACGCAAACGAAAAAATTTTTCGGCCAAACCTGTGATATAATCAAGTTACGGCAGCAGGGGCGCGGTCCGGATCATCCGCACGAGCCTGCCAACCGCCGCACAAAGGGAGGCCCGCCATGCAAAAACCGGATCGTCATCTTCGATCTCGACGGAACCATTTATCAGAACAGCGTCTTTCACCGCGGCTATCTGCGGACGCTTGTTGCCGGGACGTGGGCCGAGCCGCTGGAGGCGGACCTTGTCCGGCTGGCAGAGGCGATCTTCGCCGGGCGTGAGCTGGACATGAACCGTTTTTACCGCCGTGGGCGTGCAGAGGCCGCCACCGTGCCGGAGCTCGTGCAGGCGCTGCGGAAGCGGGTGCTTCCAAATATGACCTATGCCGAAGCGCTGCAGGCAGACGATGTGGTCTATCTCGGCGATGCGTGGGCCGTTCTGGCCTACCTGGGCGACGCGCTCTGGCTGTCTGGACGGCGACCGCGCAAACGAGGTCTATCGCCTGACCCGCCTGCAGATGGAGCAGGCCGGGATGCACGGTGACCGCGGGCTTTATGAGGCCATCATGCGTCTGGAGCAGCGCTGCCGTGTCGTCCTGCTGAGCAATTCCTACGAAGAGACCGTGCGGGGAATTCCTGCGGCAGCTCGGCTTTGCCGGAGCGTTCCGCGAGATCTGCAGCAGTGCGAACAAGCCCCTACGGCATGATCGCGAGCCTGCAGGCCCTTGACCCGCGCTGCTGGCGCGGCCCGAAGCCCTGATCAGCATCCGGCGACCACGCCTTCAACGATCTGATGCCCATTTCCGCCATCGGCGGGCAGACGCTCTGGATCGACCCTTATCCGGGCATCCACGAGCCGGAATATACCTGGTGCGTCCACACGCTTGCGGAGCTTGCCGCATTTCTGGACACCATTTCCTGAGCAGTGAGCGTCATCCGACGTTCCGATAAAAACACGAGACAATGGAGGAGAAAACACATGAAAGCACGCATTCTTGCCCTTCTGCTTGCTCTGGTCATGGTCGCGAGCCTGTTCGCGGCATGCAGCGCAGGAAAGACGGACGCTTCGGGCGCCAGTACCGGAGCCTCGCAGACCACCGATGACAGCAAGACCACCGAAGACACGAAGCCCGCAAAGACCGAGAAAACGAAGATCGTCTATTGGCACGCCTGGACACCGACCAGCACGAAGAGAAGTTCCTCGGGCTTGCAGCCGCCTTCAATGCCCTCTGCAGGACGAGTACGAGCTGTCGCCGAGCAGCAGCCGTACAGCGAGATCGACAGACAGCAAGACCATGCAGGCGGTCCGCAACGGCACCAACCCCTGACCTTGTGAACATGTATCCGTCTGACGCCGTCAACTATCTGAACGAGGGGCCGCCTTGTCGACCTGTCCGTTTACATCAACGACCCGGAGATCGGCATCCCGAACTTCAAGGATAACGTTCCCGCCGGTCAGTACAGCGAGATCACCCAGTGGGGCGACGGCATCTATGTTTTCCCGTGCACCACGGCGGGCGAGGTCCTGTTCTACAACAAGACCATGTTCGACAAATATGGCCTCAGGCCCCGAAGACCTGGACAGAGCTCGCAGAATGCAGTAAAATCATTCACGAGAAGGAAAGGCATCCCCGGCTTCGGCACCGACTCCCTCGTGGACACCTATCAGTGCCTCATCATGCAGGCCGGCAGCGGCTACATCGACGAGGACGGCAACTATGCCATCGACGAGACCATCGCCAAAGGGAAAAGCTCAACTGGTTCGCAGACCTTGTGAAGTCCGGCGACTTCCGCCTTGTCGGCGAGGACGTCTTCTTCTCCGGCCCGTTCGGCAGCCAGGCCGTCGCCTCCTACATCGGCTCGAGCGCCGGTGTCGCTATGTCGAGCTGGCCGTAAACGATGCCTTCGAGATCGGCTGCGTGCCCATCCCGCAGGAAGGCCCCGTCCGCTACATCTCCTCCTGGGGCAACAACTTCGCCTGCCTCAGCACCGATGAGGATCACGCCCGCGGCGCCTATATGTTCCTGAAGTTCCTCACGTCCACCGAGAATATCGTGCAGTGTGGGCCGAGGCCTTCGGCACCGTTCCCATCTATAAGGAAGCCTGCGAGAGCGCCGAGTTCCAGCAGTTCGCCGAGACGACCATCGCCGTCAAGGCCCTGACCGAGGAAGCCGACGACATCGGCATGCTCGCCAGCGTTCCCGGCGCAGCGGCCATGCGCACAAGATGGTCCAGAGCGTTGCCCTCAATGTCAGCGACGCCGACACCGCCTATGCGGCCTTTGAGACCGCCTGCCGCGAAGGCCTCGCAAAAGTAATACCCGCCCCACTCCAACAGGCGGACGTCCCGGCGGACGTCCGCCTGTAGCCGCAACCAGCGCATTCCGGCCGGGCCCACACCCGCCGCCGTTCAACAGGAAGGAGAACCTATGTCGAAAGTCCTTGTATTCTGTATCGATGCCCTCTGTGCCTCCGGCGTCGCGCGCATGCGCTGCATGCCGCACTTCCGCGCAGCTTCTGGAGCGCGGCGCGCTCGTCGAAAAAGATCGACCGGTGCTCCCCGGCCCTGACCTACACCTGCCATACCTCGATCCTGACCGGCACCTGCGCCGGGCGGCAGGATCGTTACAATGAAAAAATGACCCGCGGCGGCCATCTTGACGCGCCGTGGTACTGCATGAAGTCCGATGTCCGCGGCAAAAACGCTGCTGGACCTTGCCCGCGAGAACGGCCTGACGACCTGCTCTCTGAGCTGGCCCGTTTCCGGCGGCGCGGACTATACCATGAATATGCCGATGATCGTTCCATACAGCTACCAGGGCTACCAGCCGCAGAAATGGCTGGAGCACACGGCCACTGCAAACCTGATGGACCGTTACTTCTATAAACACGGCCGCTATCTGATGGGGCCGACCCGCAGCCTTGACCTGTTCACCATGGCGCTGGCGCTCGACATCCTGGAGGACGGCCGCAGCCGGACATCATGCTCGTCAAGCTGTGCGACCTCGACTCCCGCCCGGCACACCTACGGCGTGGAAAGTGAGCAGGCCGAGACGCAGCTGCGCATGCACGATGAGCAGCTCGGCGCTATTCTGGAATGCCTGCGCCGCAAGGGCACGCTGGACGAGACGAACATCATCGTCCTCGGCGACCACGGCCAGACCGATATCCGCGATGCCTTCCTGATGAACGTCTACTTCCCGCCGTCTCGGCCTTCATGACCGTCGATGCGGACGGAAAGTTGCCTCGTTCGACGCCGTCTGCCACTCCCCACCGGTCTCGCCGCCCTCATTGAGTACGCGACCCGGACGATGCCGCGCTGATGGCCCGCGTGCAGGCGCTTGAGGCTCGCCATGACCCGGACGTACAGCTCAGCATGGTGCTCGGATGCCGCCAGCGCAGGCGCGCACGGCGCCAGCCGGGCGACAAGAAGACCGGCGTGGCGCCCACGGCGGCAGTCCGGCACGCGAGGAGGTCACGACATTCTTCGCCGCCGGACCGGATGTGCGGCCCTGCACGGTGCACGGCAGCCGCTCCATGGTCGATGAAGCGCCCACTATGGCCGCCATGCTCCGGGCTGACGATGCCCGATGTCGACGGCGCACCCATTTTCGAAATATTGAGGTGATACGGACATGCAGATCAAACTCGAACATCTGACCAACGTTTCGGCGACACCATTGCCGTAAACGACCTTTCCATCACGCTGGAAAGCGGCAAGCTCATCGCCCTGCTCGGCCCTAACGGCTGCGGCAAGACCACGACGCTGAATATGATCTCCGGCATTCTCCCCGTGAGCGGCGGCAGCATTTTTCTTTGACGACCGCGACGTGACGAGCCTGCCGCCGGAGAAGCGCGGCATCGGCCTTGTCTTCCAGAACTACGCGCTCTATCCCCACATGACGGTCCTGCAGAACATCTGCTTCCCGATGGAAATTCAGCGCATTCCCAAAGAAGGAGCGCATCCGCCGAGCCGAAGAGCTGGCGGAGATGGTACACATCACCCCGTATCTCAAGCGCAAGCCCGCGGAGCTCTCCGGCGGCCAGCAGCAGCGCGTCGCCATTGCACGCGCCCTGTCCAAGCAGCCGGACGTGCTGCTGCTCGACGAGCCGCTGTCCAACCTCGACGCCAAGCTCCGCGTGGAGATGCGCGAGGAGATCCGCCGCATTCAGCGCGAGGCCGGCATCACGACCGTCTTTGTCACGCACGATCAGGAGGAGGCCAGCAGCATCGCCGACCGCGTCGTCCTGCTGCGCGACGGTGTGCTCCAGCAGGAGGACACCGCCCGCGGTCTGTGAAAACCCGGTCAACCTCTTTCTGCGGACTTCCTCGGCACGCCTCCCATCAACCAGCTGCACGGCATTGTGCAGAACGGCCGTCTTGTGCTGGACGGCGGCATCCCCCGCTGCGTTGGCGCTGCCGGACGGTCTTGCAGAGGGGCAGGAGATCGTTCTGGCCGTCCGCGCCGAAAGCATCCTGCCGCAGGGTGATACGCCCGCCTTCCGCACGACTGTGCTGGAGCGCTATTCCCTCGGCAAGGACGAGCTCGTCCGCCTGCAGGCCGGCCCCGCCGAGCTTCGCGGTCTTGTCCCGGCCGAGCTGGAGATCCTGCCCGGCGCAGAGCTGGCCGTCGGCCTGAAAAAGCGCGGCGTGTTCCTGTTTGACGCCAAGACGGGGGTGCGGTACTTATGAGCCGCCGCAAGCTGCGCACGCGCGCAGACGGTGAGCGCGTGACCTTCCGCACCTTTGCGGAGCCGGGGCTGTTCCTGCTCCCGTTTCTCATCGGTCTTCTGGTCTTCACCGTCTATCCGTTCATCAATGTCATTCTGCTGTCGTTCCGGCAGGACTACAGCCTGATGACCGGCGAATTCTCCGGCATCGGCCTCGAAACTACGCCGAAATTTTCCATGACGCGAATTTCCTCAACGGTCTGCGCAACACGGCGCTGTACGTTCTGTTCGTCGTGCCGATCGTCACGGTGCTGTCCCTGTTCCTTGCTTCGCTGCTCAACTCGTGCACGAAGCTGCAGGGTCTGTTCCAGACGTGCTATTTCCTGCCGATGGTCACGTCCGTCACGGCGGTCGGCCTCGTGTGGAAATGGATGTTCAACTACGATTACGGCCTAATCAACTATGCGCTGTCGCTGTTCGGCGTTTCCCCGTGAACTGGCTGAACGACCCGCACTACAATCTTGCCGCCCTCATCATCTACGGCATCTGGAGCATGCTGCCGTTCACGATCATTCTGCTGCTCTCCGGCTTCCAGAACATCAACCCGCAGTATTACACGGCCGCGCGCATCGACGGCGCGTCCTCCGGGCGCATTTCCGCGCATCACCTGTTGTGCCGCTGCTCGCCCCGACGCTGGGCCTGACGATGATCGTGAACGTGATCTCCGCGTCCAAGGTCTTCTCGGGCTGTTCCCGCTGTTCAATGGCAATCCCGGCTCGGCCTACTCGCTGTATACCGTCGTATATTACCTGTTCGACATGTTCTACAAGCAGTGGCAGCTCGGCCCGGCTGCGGCCAGCGCCGTCGTGCTGTTCGTCATCGTTCTGATCTTCACCATGCTGCAGCTCTTCATCCAGCGCAAGTGGAAGAATTATTGAGGTACCGCCATGAAAACTGCCAAAAAATCCTTTGCCTATCTCGTTCTGATCCTCGGTGCGCTCATCATGGTGCTGCCGTTCTTCTGGATGATCATCTCCTCGCTGAAAACGGCCGCAGAGGTCAACACGACGCCGCCGACGTTCTGGCCGAAGGAGCTTGTATTTGAAAACTATGTCTATGCGTTTGAGAAGGCCCCGTTCCTGCGCTATTTCTGCAACTCGCTGCTCGTGACCATCGTCTGCGTTGCCTGCACCATGTTCACGACCATCCTCGCGGCCTTCGCCTTCTCCCGGCTGAAATTCCCGGGGCGCGACCTGCTGTTCTCCCTGCTGCTTTCGCTGATGATGATCCCGTTCGAGATGCTCATCATCACGAACTTCACGACCATCGTGAAGCTCGGGCTCAACGACACGCTCATCGCGCTGATCCTGCCGTTTACCTCCAGCATCTTCTACACCTACATCCTGCGGAATTTCTTCCTTGCCATTCCGGACAGCCTGTATTATTCCGCGCGCGTCGACGGCGCGAAAGCAACTGGCGTTACCTCTGGCGCGTCATGGTGCCCATGTCCCGCCCTGCCCTCGTGACGATCGGTCTGCTTGACGCCATTGCCGCTGGAACTCCTTCCTGTGGACCGTCATCGCCACGAACACGAAGAGGTCCGGACGCTGCCGTTCGGTCTTTATGCCTTCATGACCTCCAGCGGCATCCGCTACGAACGCCTGATGGCCGCCTCGACCATCGTCGTGGTGCCGATGATCTTGCTGTTCATCTTCTGCCGCAAGAGCATCGTCACCGGCGTGTCGCGCGGCGGCCTGAAGGGATGAGCGCCATGGAAAGATCGTCCTCGACCTGCTCTGCCATGCCGATTTCTCCGGCCGCATCCGCCCCTCCCGTGAGGATATCGGCTTTCCGGCCTTTCCGCCGGGGTAGCGAGGCTGCGCGCGCAGAATCCGGAGGGAACGCTCCTGCTCGACGCCGGTGACGCCTTCAGCACGAACTATTGGCCCGGCCTGCCGCTCGTCGGCGCCATGATCCGCAGCAAAACGGACGTCATGACGCTCGGCAACCACGAATTTGACCGTGGCCCAGCCTTTTCTGGACAGCTGCATCAGCGCCTGTCCCTTCCCGGTCCTCTGCGCCAATGTGCGCCGGAAAGCGGATGGTGCGCCCGTCCCGGCACGAAGCCGTGGGGGCCTGCTCGAGCGCTGCGGCGTGCGCATCGGCGTGCTCGGCCTCACGACGGAATACACGCCCTACATGGTGGAGAAAAGCGCGTTTGCCCCGTTTGAAATGACCTCCGCCGCCGAAGCAGCCGCGCGCCATATCCCGGCAATGCGCGCCGCGGGCGCGGACGTCGTCGTCGTGCTGACGCACATGCCGTTTTATCAGGCGGCGGACGGCACGCTCACGGGTGAGCTGCCGGAGCTGATCGATGCCTCGCCCGCTGCGGACGTCTGGATCGGCGGGCACATCCCCGGCGACTGCGCGCAGGTCCGGAACGGGGCCTGCGTCGTCAAGGCCGGGTTCGGCGGGGGGCAAGCATCGCGCATGTCCGCCTGACGCTGGACGCCGCATCGCACCGCATTCTGGACCGCAGCTGCGCCGTCGTGCAGACGGATCCGAACGGACAGGCCGATCCGGAGATCACCCGGTATATCCGCTCCGTCACCGACCCGTTCGAGCCGTATTTCCGGGAGCCCCTCGGATCCCTGAACGAGCGCTGGCGCATGACGCTGGCCCACGAGTCGAAGCTCGGCGATTTTCTGGCCGACTGTCTGCGCTTCGGCGGGCAGACGGAGCTGTCCTACATGAACACGACCAGCGCCTGCGGCGAGCTGCTTCCGGGTGAAATCACGCGCGAGGGCTGCTCTACTGCGCCGCATTCGACGACGAAATGTTCACTGGGATCATCACGGGCGCGCAGCTCCATGCCCCTGCTCGAGGCCGTCTATGAGCCGGAGCGCTTCGGCAATAATGCTGCCATCGCCTTCTCCGGCTTCCACGCCGCAGTGGACCATACCCGCCCCGGCGGGCAGAAGGTTCTCTCTGTCACGCGGCCGGACGGTGCGCCCATTACGCCGGACGAGCGCCTCAGCGTCACGGTCAGCGCCTATATGGCCTCCGGCGGCAATGACACCGGAGCCATTGCCGGACAGATCGCCTGGAAACCGACCGGCCGCCACTATCACGAAGCCGTCAGCGCCTATGCAAAGTCCCTCGGCGTACTCACGGTCGCAGACTACCCGCGCCTGCACGAGACCGGCGAACCGGAAAACAACCACGCGCCCTATTGAGCGCACGGAAAAGGCCATAGATTTGTCATTGCGAGGAGCGAAGCGACGTGGCAATCTCGCAGCAGAGGACCTTCTGTTCCCGGAATGCTCCGGCGAATTCGCAGCGCAGTCCCCGCACAACGGAATGACGCAAAAGAGCCGCTGCGGCGCACCGCAGCGGCTCAAATGAAACATATGCATCTTCTTATCGGAAAAGCCGCCCCATCAGCTCCTCAAACGCGAGGATGACCTTGCCGAAAAACTGGTTCGGCACGGCGCTGATGAGCGTCTGGTTGGAGGCGTCGACGAGGAACGTCAGGTCCGACATTCGCGCCAGCGGAATCCGAGCGGCGCGTGAAGCAGATGGCGGAAAAGCCCTTGCTCTCCGCCTCGCGCACGTCGTTGATGATGGCCTCCGTTTCGCCGCTCTGCGAGATGGCGATGATGAGTGAGGACTCCACATTGCTCGTGATCTGGCGGTTCGCCTCCTCGCGGGAAGAGCATGTAGTCATAGAAGTGGACGTGGTTGAACACCATGAAGCCGCAGATGGCAAGCCGCTTGACGATGTAATTGGCGACCTCTTCTGCAAAGCCCTCGCCGACGACGAAGATCTTGCGTTCCTTGTACTGCATCAGCATTTTGCAGAACTGCCCGGCCTGCTCCGGCGTATAGCCGTCGATAAGGCCGCACAGCGGGTCCGGATCGCTGGAGCGGTGGCCCTCGCCGCTGGACTGTGCCAGATTATAATAAAGCTCGCTGTAGCCCGCAAAGCCCAGCCGCTTGCACAGCTTCATGATAAACGCCGTTGAAACATAGTTTTCGCTTGCGATCTGCTGAATACCGACCGTGTTCCCGCCAAGCTCGATATGCCGGACGATGCTGGTGATCACCCGGCGCTCATCATCCGAGAGCAGGTTCGTCAGAATATAGTAGTTGCTCATCTCAAGCGCCGCCTTCCTGAAAATATCAAACTCCGCCCATGCACCCGGCACAGCCGGTGTGCGGAAAGGAATCATTCATGTCATACATCATTTCACCGCCCGAGGAGACGGCGCTGCAGGCGCACCTGCATAAGCTCCGCACGCAGCTCCACGAAGACCCGGAGCTTTCGTGGCAGGAGCACCGGACCACCCGGCTCGTCCGCCGGGAGCTGGAGGCCCTCGGTCTCGAGCCGGTCCCGCTCGGTCTGCCGACCGGCACTGCCGCGCTCCTGCGCGGTGCCCCTGCCCGGCCCCACCGTCGGCCTGCGCGCCGATCTGGACGCCCTGCCGATCACGGAGCGCACCGGAGCGGAATTTTCCTCCCGCGTTCCCGGCGTCATGCACGCCTGCGGACATGATATCCATATGGCCGCCCTGCTCGGCGCAGCCCCGCCTGCTTGCAGCGCGGCGGGAGCAGCTGGCCGGGAACGTCCTGTTCCTGTTCCAGCCCGCCGAGGAGGCCGCAACGGGCGCCATGCAGGTGCTGGAGCAGGGCCTGTTCCGCCGCGTTCCGATGGCGGGCATGCTGGCGCTGCACGTCTGGCCCGGTCTGGCGCAGGGGCAGCTCGGCATCCGGTCCGGCGCGATCCTCTCCGCCGTGGACAGCTTTGAGATCACCGTCACGGGGCGCGGCGGCCACGGCTCCGCACCGGAGCGGGCCTGCAATCCCATCCCCGCAGGCGCTGCGCTGGCTTCGGCCCTCACAACGCTCCGCGCCAACGACCTGCCACAGGCAGAGCCAGCCGTCACGGCCGTGACGTGCATTCAGGCCGGACCTGCAACAATGTCATTCCGGACCGCTGTATCCTGCTCGGGACGATCCGCACGTTCTCCGCACGGACGCGGGCCCAGGCAAAAGGCGCGGCTGGAGGCCCTCACGGCCGGTATCGCGGCCGCGTGGGGCTGCACCGCCGCAGTCGGCTGGACGGACGGAACGCCCGCCCCTGTGCAACGATGCCGGGCTTGCAGCGGCAATGGAGCGCGCCGCCGTCTCCGTGTTCGGCAAAAAGCGGCTGCGTGCAGATCGAGCCGCAGATGATCTCCGAGGACTTCGCCTGCTACGGAAGCGAGGTCCCGATCTGCTGCGCCCTCCTCGGCGTCGGCAGCCCGGTGGGCCTGCACAGCGCCGCGTTCTGTCCGGACTCTTCCGTTCTGCTCCCCGCCGCCCGCTTTCTTGCGGAAAGCGCATGGAGCGTGCTGGAGAACGCCCGTGCTTAAGCATGCGTTCTTTTCTATTATAGCGAAGTACGACCATTTTCGCAATTCCTATTCACGAATCAAACCAGAAAGAAAAATCCTGCCGGTCATCACTGGCAGGATTTGGGCGGATTTATGTTAATAGGCTGTTATAGATGGGGCACGCGAATAGCCTTTGTGAAATATTTTGCTGGCGCAAACTATGAAAGAAACGCTCTCGCGTTTGTGATATTTTTCTGCTTCGCAGAAAGTGATATGAAATCCCCCACCGCCGCAGCGATTTCACACGCCGCAGGCGTATATCACACCGCGAAGCAGTATTTCACCCACCCGAAAGGGTGGATTTCGTTGAAAAAGCACTTGTGAAAGCAAGTGCACGCAGAAGCAACGGACGCATAGCCGCTAAAGAGTTTTTCGTGATATTTTTGCTGGCGCAAAATGTGAAAGAAACGCTCGCGCGTTTGTGATATTTTCTGCTTCGCAGAAAGTGATATGAAATCCACCCACCGCCGCAGCGATTTCACACACCGCAGGCGTATATCACACCGCGAAGCGGTATTTCACCCACCCGAAAGGGTGGATTTCGTTGAAAAAAAGCTTGCTTACGCAAGTGCTTTTTCTGGTGGGGAAGGTGGATTCGAACCACCGAAAGCACTGCTAACAGATTTACAGTCTGCCCCCTTTGTCCACTCGGGAATTCCCCCAAATATGAACTTGTCCGTTTGAAAACACTGTGGAGCCGGTAGACGGATTCGAAACCCCCGACCTGCTGATTACAAATCAGCTGCTCTTACCGGCTGAGCTATACCGGCGTCTCAAACAAGCATGGTTATTATAGCGAGTTCGCGCCGTTTTTGTCAACCACTTTTTGAGATATTTCGATTTATTTTTCCGTCTGGCCGCCGCAGGTCCTCCCGGCGCTTGCGTTTTGGCCCGATCCATGCTATGATACCCCCGATCTGAAACCGTGCAAGGAGTTGGTCTGTCATGCTGCCGCAGGGCTTCCCGGAACGAATGCTGCACCTGCTCGGCGAAGCGGAATTCGCCGAATTTCTCGCCTCCTATGAGCGCCCGCCGGGCTGCGTCTGAATCCGCGCAAGCCCCTGCCGGATGGCGCTTCTTCCCGTTCTGCGAGGCGCAGGTCCCGTGGGAGCCGAACGGCTATTACGTCTGCGAGGGCAGCCGCCCCGGCCTGCACCCGTGGCATGATGCAGGCGCATACTATCTGCAGGAGCCAAGCGCCATGACCCCGGCGCGCCTGCTGGATGCGCAGCCCGGCGAGCGGGTGCTCGACCTTTGCGCCGCGCCCGGCGGCAAGACAACGCAGCTGGCCGCCGCCATGCAGGGCCTTGGCCTGCTCGTTTGCAATGAGATCCATCCGCGCCGCGCGCAGGTGCTCGCCTCAAACATCGAGCGGCTCGGCATTCCGAACGCCCTTGTGCTCAGCGAGCATCCGGCAAAGCTGGCCCAGCGCTTCCCCGGCTATTTTGACCGCATCCTTGTCGACGCGCCCTGCTCCGGCGAGGGCATGTTCCGGAAGGAGGGAGGCCGCCGACGGACTGGAGCGAGGCGACCGTGGCCATGTGCGCCGCGCGGCAGCAGGAGATCCTCGCCTCCGCAGCCGAAATGCTGGCCCCCCCGGCGGACGGCTCGTCTATTCCACCTGCACGTTCTCGCCCGAGGAAAACGAGGGCGTCATCTCCGCCTTTCTGCACGCGCATCCGGCGTTTTCCGTCGAGCCGGTCGAGGCTCCCTGGTTTCTCCGGCGCGGCCGGACTGGATCGACGATCCCGCGCCCGGTCTGGAGCATGCCTTCCGCCTCTGGCCGCATTGCCTGCGCGGTGAGGGCCACTTTGCCGCCGTCCTGCGCAGCCATGCGGACGGCACACGGCAGGATGTTCCCACGGAACGCCCCGCTCAGCTCCCGGCAGCCGCCGCAGACTTCCTGCGCAGCTGCACGCAGCCCCTGCCGGACGGCGTGCCCGTCTGCTTCGGCTCCGTGTGCTATCTGGCCCCGGCAGAGACGCCCGCCCTTTTCCGGCCTGCGCGTGCTGCGCGCCGGTCTGGAAGCTTGGTGAACTGCGCCGTGACCGCTTCTCCCCGCCCACGCGCTGGCGCTCTGGCTGCACACCTACCCGCAGACGGCGGATTTCCCGGCCGACGGCGGAGATCGCCGCCTATCTGCGCGGCGAGACGCTGCACGGCACGCAGCGCGGCTGGACGCTGCTGACGGCCGGCGGGCTTTCACTCGGCTGGGTACGCGGCGCGGACGGCATTCTAAAGAATCAGTATCCAAAGCGGGCCTGCGCCGTCTGCGCTAACGGCTTCATTGGCGTTTTTCTCCGCCCTATTTCCGGTTTTCTTTACAGAATGTTCAAACTATGCTATACTAGACCGTCGAAAGAACTTTCCAACTGAATGACTGAACGTTTCGGTGGGAAGGGATTGTCGGCTGCCTGAAATTGGCGCTGTTGTTTTGCGACATATTGCATATACTCCGATCGTGAGAGGGTATGACATGAATAAATACATTATCCAGGGCGGCCATCCGCTGTCCGGCGTCGTAACCGTCAGCGGCGCAAAAAAAACGCCGCCGTGGCGATCCTTCCCGGCAGCACTGCTCATAAACGGCACCTGCCGCATCGAAAATGTGCCGGATATCTCCGATGTCCGGCTCCTGCTGGAGATTCTGGACAGCATGGGCGCAAAGATCCGCCGCCTGAGTCCGAATACGCTGGAGCTCTGCTGCACAAATGTGCGCGATTCCGAGGCCTCCGACGCGCTGGTGCGCCGTATCCGCGCCTCCTTATTATTTCATCGGCGCGCAGCTCGGCCGGTTTCGGCCATGCCCGCGTGGGACGCTGCCCGGCGGCTGCAACTTCGGTGTGCGGCCCATCGACCAGCACATCAAGGGCTTGAGGCCATCGGCGCCGCCGTTGACCTCTAAGGACGGCTTCGTCTGCGCCGCCGCTCCGGCGGACGGCCTGACGGGCGGCCGTGTCAATCTCGACGTCGTCTCCGTCGGCGCGACCATGAACATCATGATCGGCGCTGTCCTGGCCAATGGGACGACGGTTATCGAAAATGCCGCGAAGGAGCCGCACATCGTCGATCTGGCGAACTTCCTGAACGCCATGGGCGCGAAGGTCACCGGCGCGGGGACGGATGTCATCAAGATCCGCGGCGTCCGCAGCCTGCACGGCGGCAGCTACTCCATCATCCCGGACCAAATCGAAGACGGGCACCTATATGGCGGCCGTCGCGCCACGGGCGGCGATGCTCATCCAGAATGTCATCCCCAAACATATGGACTGCATCTCCGCCAAGCTGCGCGAGATGGGCGTGAAATTGCCGAATACGACGACGCCATCCGCGTGCAGCGCACGGGGCGTCATGCGCCGGGCCAATGTCAAGACGATGCCGTATCCCGGCTTCCTTCGACGGACATGCAGCCGCAGATCGCCGTGTGCATGTCGCTTGCCTCCGGCGTGAGCGTCATCACGGAGAGCATCTATGACACGCGCTTCGGCTATTGCGCCGAGCTCAACCGCATGGGCGCGTCCATCAAGGTCGACACGAAGGTCGCCATCATCACGGGCGTGGAAAGCTGCACGGCTGCACCGTGCGCGCCACCGACCTGCGCGCGGGGCGCTGCCATGGTCATCGCCGGACTTGCCGCCGACCGCACGACAACGATCGAGGACATTGAATACATTGAGCGCGGCTACGAAAAACCTCATCGGCAAGCTCACCGCGATCGGCGCGGAGATCCGCCGTCAGCGTTCCGGATGGAACGGCCGTCCCCGCAGCAGTCTGAAGCGTATTCCAGCGTATTTTTCTGCTCCGCCGCGGCATTTCCCGCGGCGGAGCATTTTGCGATTTGAAAAAGGACCTCTCAGCGATATCTATGGACAAATTCGTATTTCTTCTTGAGCTCATCGGCACAGTGGCCTTTGCAGCCTCCGGCTCGCTGACCGCCATGCGCCGGCATATGGACCTGCTCGGTGTCATCGTGCTCGGCGTCATCACCTCCGTCGGCGGCGGCATCCTGCGTGATGTCATCCTCGGCATCACGCCTCCCCTCGCCTTCCGCGACCCGACGTGCACGCTCGTGGCCGTCGGCGTGTCGCTCCTGCTGTGCATCCCGTGGATCCGCCACAGCCTCATGCATAACCACCGTCTGTTCGACGTTTCCTGCTGCTCATGGACTCCGTCGGCCTCGGCGTATTCACCGTCATGGGCATCTGGAACGCTATGGACTTCTCGCCGGACCGCAGCACCTATCTTCTTGTGTTCGTCGGCCTGCTGACGGGCGTCGGCGGCGGTGTCATGCGCGATGTACTGGCCGGGAACACGCCCTATATCCTCGTCAAGCACGTCTACGCCTGCGCCTCGCTGGCGGGCGCGGTGCTGTGCGCCGTGCTGTGGCGGCTCGTGCCGCAGTATGTGGCCATGCTGGCCGGTATGACGACCGTCCTGCTCATCCGCCTGCTCGGCGCATTTCCGCTGGAACCTGCCGCGCGTAGAGGACGAGGCCCCTGATTGGATACCGCCGGGCGGCAGATACGCCGCTCCGGCATTTTTCGGCAAAAAAACAGGGTAAAAATCCGATTTCCCGAAAAAAGGGATTGACCCCCGACGTTTCGTATGATAGAATAATCCTCTACCTGTGAAAAGGGCTTTTTGTTATGCGCCTTTTTGCCTGGCGGACGGCGCCCGCGTAGTTTCGGCGTCCCCTAAATTTTTCTAGCCGCAGGTCATACAGGGAGGCAAGATTTTAAGGAGGTGCCGAACAATGGAACAAAGATCACGCTCAGATGCAACGAATGCAAGCAGAGAAACTACAACACGATGAAGAACAAGAAGAACGACCCTGACCGTCTCGAAATGAAGAAGTATTGCAGATTCTGCAGAAAGCACACGGTTCATACCTGAGACGAAGTAAGGGAAAGGGTGAAAGCAATGGCAGAAGTCAACAAGAAGCCGAATATCTTTGTCCGCATGGGCACAGGCCTTTCCCGCTGGTTCCGCGAAATGAAGAGCGAGCTGAAGAAGGTCGTCTGGCCCTCCGGCAAGCAGTTGGTGAACAACACCGTCGTCGTTCTCGTCGCCGTTCTGATCGTCGGTATCATCGTCTGCCTGTTCGATCTCGGCGCGGGCGAGCTGATCGGCCTGCTGCGCAAGCTGTTCTAAGTCAGGACAAGCGGTATGGCAGAA
>VOFI01000612.1_pt1 | contig 47727 bp, 61 predicted proteins | sample 5384131 | NCBI WGS metagenome assembly VOFI01 (sample SAMN12384728, study PRJNA508395) | human gut metagenome | isolation source: healthy gut H | host: Homo sapiens
GACGGCGACGCCGTGCTGACCGACGTGGAGAAGGACAGCAAGGGCACTTACACCCTGTACATGAACGGCATCACCACCAAGGGCCAGTACACCAAGGTCGAGGGTGACTACAGCAACCTGATCGGCCAGAAGGTCGAGGTTCTGTATAAGGACCGCGAGAATGTGTACGGCGTCTATGCCTCCACCGACAGCTCCCTGATTGTGGAGAGCACTGCTGGTAAGGTTGGTACTCTCAGCAATAATGAGGTCAAGATTGACGGCACCACCTACAAGGTGGACAGCAATGTGACCACCACCGCTCTCTACACCGGTAAGCTGATTGACGGCCTGAATGTGGGCGGCAACAAGGCCGCCGCTGTGAAGGCTTACGACAACGACGACAACGGCAAGATCGACACCGTCGTTTACGTCCCCTTCACCGCCGCCAAGGTGACCTACGTGGGGCGAGAAGTCCTTCAACACCGATGTTAACACCAATGTTAAGTTTGAGGACGTGAACGCTTACGACGACATGGCCAAGAACGACTATGTCATCAAGAGCGACGCCGCCAACACCGTGGATGACACCGATACTTATGTCCTGGCTGAGACGGTCAAGGGCAAGATCGAGGCCACCAAGAGCGACTCCGTCCGCATTGACGGTACCTGGTACAACTATGTTACCACCACTCCCGACAAGGATCTGGCTCTGGACAGCACCGTGAAGGCTGCTGTGCTCAACGGCTACATCGTGAAGTCCGAGGTTGTCACCTCCAGCCACGAGCTGCAGGATTACGCTGTGATCGTGAAGACTGACAAGCGATATCAACGGCCCCCAGGCCAAGCTGCTCTTCGCCGACGGCACCACCAAGGTGGTTACCACCGACAAGAAGTACACCGATACTATGGGCCTGGTGACCTACGAGGTCAAGAAGGGCGAGTACGTCCTGACCGAGGCCAAGACCAACTCCGGCGACGCCGACAAGGCTGGCTTTGACCTGATTGTGACTGGCAAGTATGTCAACAGCTCTGGCAAGGGCAAGATTGGCGGCGAGAGAATCGCGGACGACGCCGTGATCTTTGTGAAGGATAGCGCGGGCAAGTTCTCTACTATGGCCGGTTCCGACTTTGCCAAGTACAGCACTACCTCTGTGGTGGACAAGAATATCACTGCTTACGCTAACAAGGACAACTCCACCGGTTACAACAGCATTGTCCTGGCTTACGTAGAGCTGAACGCGAAGGTTAACTCCATCACCAGCAACTACGGCTATGTGACCAGCGCCGTGTCCACCACCAAGAACAATGACGGCGAGACCGTGTCTTCCTTCACCTTCTGGGATGGCGCCACCGAGCACAAGGACATCATGACCGACGAGAAGGTTTCCCTGTCCAAGGGCGACATCTTCACCTACGAGGAGAACAGCGACGGCAGCTACACTGTCACCGAGGTCGACAACCTGCTGCGTACCGCCATCATTGCCTACAACGAGAAGAACGGCGATATCCGCTTCACCGACGCTTCTCTGAGCGACAAGGGCAGCAATGTCGACGCTGATATCACCAAAGATACCGTTATCATCGGCATCAACAGCGACGACAAGGCCGGCGTTGAGGGCGCGGTGCCCACCATCGCCATCGAGACCGCTACCTCCGGTGTCTACCAGGCCAACGCCTACTATGTGATGGGCGCCGGCGACGAGGTGAAGCTGCTGGTGGTTGACACCTACGGCAACATCCCCGCGGTTGACAGCGTAACTACTGTTACCGACGAGAGCAATCTCGGTACTGCTCTGAAGCAGTACACGGATGTGACCTTTGAGGGTGATGCTACTATTTCCAGCAAGCTGGAGATCCCCGCTGGTGCCACCCTGAACGTCAAGGGTGATCTGACCGCAAATGCTGCTATCGTTGGCAACGGCACCCTGAATGTGGCTGGCAATATCAGCGACACCAGCAAGGTCAGCACTCAGCTTGAGTCCACCAAGACCGGCGAAACTGTTTCCGTGTCCGGCGGTGTGGTTCTCGGCGACGTGACCGGCAATGTCGGCTCCGGTAGCGCTCTGTACTCCGGCGATCAGGTTAAGGGCAAGGTTATCGTTCAGATTACCGTTCCTGCGGATGCGGTGACTGACGGCACCTCTAAGATTAAGTTTGACGGTTCCGAGCCCTCTACCCCCAAGCTGACCAATCGTAGCGACATTTATCTGGCTATCGATATGAGCCAGTCTGGCCAGAAGGTTATCACCATTGACAAGGACGGCGATTGGAGCTCTACTACTAGCGATGTGTATACGCTCACCGTGAAGTGGTAATCTAACTGCAATCGGCTTATTACGAAGAGAGCCGCCCCCGATTGGGGGCGGCTCTTTTTGTTAGTGGAAGGCTATATAGTAGTAGCTCATTCCGGATCGGTTTGCGTCCGCGTAGAATCTGCCCTCTATCAGGTCGCCGCGGGCCACCCGTATTCCGCTGCTGGTGATCTCCACCAGGTTTCCGTCCCGCATGGTGACCGGCGCTCCTTGCAGCGCCAGGCCGCCATAGGTATACATGTCGGACTGCATTGCGCCGTCCTGCCTTACCACAAAAGACTGCCCGGGGCGATACCCCCAGCGAAATATCCCGGCTTCGGGCGTCATCCCCTGTATAGCTTCCACTTAGAATCTCAGGCTTTAAGGCCAGTGCTTTATCCAGCACACGGAAATCCTCGTTGAAATCCGTGCGCAGGAAATTGTCCTCCGGCTCCCACTGGTGCAGGTGATAGTGTTCGGTATAAGCTGCCATTTTCATTCCTCCCGCAGGGGGGGGCGGGCAGTGCCTTTGCTGTACTGGAAAACGCGGCCCCTGCGGAGAAAGGAACCCCGCGTCCGGCTGTCTACCGGACGCGGGGGTGGCCTTGCCTGCGGAGGGGGTAATATAGATGGCAAACTATACAGCGCACTATCACCTGCACCAGTGGGAACCGGAGGACAGCTTTTTACGGAGAGACTTCAACGAGGATTTTCAGAAAATTGACGCGGGCCTCGCCGGACGGATTGCAGCCTGCTGTTCGGCTCTTATGTGGGTACGGGAACTTGCGGCCCGTCCGAGCCTACCGTACTTACACTGGGGATTCCAGCCAAGGCGCTTTGGGTAAGCTGCGGTTCACGCCACGCTGTCTTTCTGAGGGGGAACACGCAGGCGGTTAATTTCAGCACCAGCGATGGAGAGCTGCTTGAGGTGGAGTGGACGCAAGACGGCCTGAGCTGGAAGCTGGGGGAGGACTTTACAATCACGACTACCAGCAGCTCAATGAGGCTGGAACCACCTATTATTACGCGGCGCTTTATCAAGAAAGCAAGGAGGCCCCGGGAAATACCCGGGGCCTCCTTGCTTCTTGGGATTTGGTGATCAGAACTCAGCGGATAGTGAAGGTCCCGCCAATCAGCTCATCGCCGGTGGTCGTATTGACAATCGTCCAAGTATAAGTGCCATCGACAAGCGCCTTATCGCTCATCTCATAGCCCTTGGAGGAATTATTGATGCCTTCACCAATGACCTGCACATAGAAGTAATGGAAACCAGTGGTCACACCTTTGGCATCTTCCTTGTACATCAGATTACCCTTGCTGTTCTTGATGGACAGAGCAACATCCTGAGCATCCTTGTCAGTAATGCGGAAGGTGAAGAACATGTTGTCGGTGATTTCACCGCCGATGTCATCCTTCTTATCCTCAGGCATCTTGGTCAGAACATAGGCACCATTGGCTTCGCTGCTCAGATCAGAGGCGTTAACAACGGTAGCAGTATTTACACCGCTGCCGGAAATCTCAGCCTTGTCGCTGCCGGAGGAGGTGGTGGAGCCGTAGAAGATGGTGACGATCTCGCCGTTCTTCACGATGGCGGTAACCGTCATGCCCTTCTCCACATCACTCAGAGAGCCAGTCTCGATCTTCTTGCCCTTGGTGACGGCATAACCTCTACATCGTCGGAAACAGCGTAGCTCTTGCCGCCCAGGTCGATGATACCATCCTCGGCCTCAGCCTTGACCTCCACGCCGGGAAGCTGATAGGTGTCGTCAGTATCCTTCTTGCTGTACTCCTCGCAGGCAGAGGCATCCAGAATCTCGTTCTCAGCATCCGCATAGGCGATAACGTTCAGCAGAATATCGGTCTTCAGGACATTGCCGCTGGGATAGCTGTCCTTCAGCTCCTCATCCATCTTGACAGTGGTGATCTCGCCGTTGACAACAGCCTTGTACTCGTAGTAGGTGTTGTCGCTGTCCTTCACCTTGGTGCCGGCCTTGGAGCTGAGGACATACACGATGTCGTCAGAGCTCGCGGACACATCGGAGATGAAGACCATGGTAGCCACAGTGCTACCGCTCTTGCAGTAGTAAACAAAGTTGCCGCTGTCGTCCTTCAGGTCGGGAACGTTGGCATAGCCGGTGTAGGACTTATAGGTGGCCTTGCTGCCGGTGCCGGTCTGCACCAGGAAGACGGTCTTGCTGTTGGCGTAGACAGTCTTAGTGTCCAGAGTCATGGCGGACTCGCCCTTGTTGATCTCGACCTTCACGTCCTCGGCCAGGCCAGAAGTGCTGACGCCCTTGATGGTGTAGATGTCCTTGGAGTTCTTGCTGTACTCCACGATGTAACCCTGCAGCTTACCCAAGAAATCCTTCTTGTTGTCAAAGTCATTGCCAGTCAGGCAGTCCTCGTCGAGCTCGGCCTCGACCACGGTGCCGTCGGCCAGCAGAAGCTTGGCATAGTAGGAGCTCTCGTCGTCATAGCGGCCCTCATCGGCACCGGTGTTCACGACGTAGGCGTAGTCGCTGGAGGCCTTGGATACGTCGACCTTGATGACATAGCCATAGGAATCCAGGTACAGGTCCAGCACGCTGTCGACCTTGACATCACCCTTATTGGACATCTTCGCGCTGTACTTGTAGGTCTCGCCGTCAGCCACGAAGCTGGAATCGCCGGTGGTCTTGGTGACCTCGACGCCCTCAACCACCTCGGCCAACCACGTCGTCCTTCTCGAAGGACTCAGTCTCGAACTTCTTGCCGTCCACGGTGACATAGCGGTCATCGCCGTCCTTCGCGGCGGTAACCTTGGAGATCTCGCCCACGTAGGTGTTGATGACCACCAGGGTCACGTTGTCGTCGTTGTCCACAAAAGCCTCGACCAGAACGCCGTTGCCGCCGAGCTCGTCGTCGCTGTTGCCCTTTTCGATGGTGAAGGTGCCATTGGCCTTGCCGTCCTCGGTCACATCCACAGTAGTGGTCTTATCCAGGCCCAGGTCGGAGTACAGGGTCTTGGAGCTGACCTTCTCGGAGTAAGAGGCATCGGCGGTGGAAGCATAGGTGCCGATCTCCTTGGTGCCGTTCTTCCACTGGTCGGAGGGACGGCCGAAATCGTCGTGGTTATTGCTGTTCAGGGTCAGGTCAGAGAAGTACTTCTCGCAGAACTGCTGCACCTCGTCCTTGTCGCCCTTCACGGTGCGGTAATCATCGGTCGTGCTGTTGGCGACCTTCACAGGGGCGGAAGCACCCACGATAACCTGCATGCCGTCGGAGCCGATGACAGTGGTGCCCTTGTTGGTGTAGTACACAGTGTCGGCGGTCAGGGTCTGGAACGCCATCTGGGCGGCCTGCTCACGGGTCATGGCGTCGGCCAGCACGATGCCCTTGGGGGCGATGCCCGCGTTCACCGCGTCGGCGGCCACGTTGATAGCCCAGTCGTTGCCCACATAGTTGGCAACCTTCGCGTCATAGCCCAGGGCCACCAGCATCATCTTCGCAAAGGCCAGGCCGGTCAGCTCGCCCTCGGGGTCGAAGTTGCCGTTGCCGGTGCCCGCCAGGATACCCTGCTGCACGCAGTAGCCGATGTAGCCCGCGGACCAGCGGTTGGCGGCCACGTCCTTGAAGGTGGTGGAGTTGGTGCTCAGCTTATTGGCGTCCTCCTCGCCCAGGAGCATGACAGCCACGATCTTGGCGGCCTGCTCACGGGTCAGGCCTTGTCGGTGCCCTCGAACACACCGATGGCGGTCATCACATCAACCGCCTCAGTGTTGGTGATTTCAGCAGAGTCGTTGAAATCACTGCTCACAGCGCTGGCGGAGACGACCATCATGCCCACAATCAGGGCCATGGCCATTACCAGGCTGAGAGTCCGCTTGAGGTTTCTCATTTGGATTTCCTCCTTCTGAATTTTGAGCCAGAGGGGCGTATAACGCCCCTTACAAAGGAGAAATGGGTACAAATATCTGCTCGTTTTCACCTAAAAAACTCGGTGACGGCATGAAAAGGTTTACTTGGTACGCATTTGGTAGACAATCCTGACAGGGAAAAGGGCTGAGGCCCTGAAACCAGAAGGGTTTCAGGGCCTCAGGTGGTAGACATTTGGTAGACGGAATCTCCAAACACGGCTGTAGACTGTCCGGGTTTGGGCGTGCGGCGGATAGTGGGGTGTCCCTACGTAGGGAGGAGATGTAAAAAATATGGCAAATTATACGGAACACTATCAACTGCACCAATGGGAGCCGTCCGACAGCTTTTTGCGGACGGACTTCAATCAGGACTTTGCCAGGATCGACACAGGCATGCGGGCCGCCAAGGCCCAGGCGGAGCGGCTGGAACGGGAGAAGGCCGAGATCAGCACAGGAGCCTATACCGGCGACAATGCCGCCAGCCGCACGATTCACCTGGGATTCCGGCCCAGAGCGGTTCTGGTGGAGATGGCGCTTGGCAACCGCTATGGAAGCAACGGCGGCGAAAGCATCAGCGGCGGCTTGGCGGTAGACGGCTGGCCAGTGTTCTATCAGGACATCAACGGACCATGCACGCCCGCCATCCAGATCCAGGCCGGCGGCTTCGCCGTTACCCAGGACAGCCGGAACCGCTCCTATATGAACTACAGCGGCACCAAATACCATTATTTCGCGGTGAAATAGAACATCCACCAGGGGTCAGCGTACCGATGATGCTGGCCTTGGGAGATAGTGATGCTGAAGGTAATCTTATTCACCATCAGCCGTATAGGCGGCCCGCTCAGGTCAACGCCACCGTTCGCGGGTGAGGGCAAATCTCGCCAACAAAGGCAACGGAATCGTGGTGTCTTGCCACCTACCCCAGAGTCGCACCGCCAACAGTGCTGGCAGTTGAGTCAGCCTTAGCCTTGGCGTTCATGTCGGCAGACGTCACTTTCGGCATTAGTGGGGGTTGCAGCGTAAAGGTTAGCAGCAGTAGACAATCGCCTCGCCGACAGCGTAGTACCCACAGCGGCAGACTTCAGCCCATCGTTGCGTCAGCACGCCGGTGCCGTTTGCAGGGGCCACAGTAATGGCCGGTCACAGAGGTAGCATGACGGTGGACACCGCAGCGCCGGTGCCGGTCAGGGAACGGTCAGGGTAGCCTTATACACCTGGTGAAATTGCTGGAGCTAATCGCAATGGTCAAATCAGTCATTTACAGTGAAGCTCAGGATACCAGCGCCGGAGTTCTGATAACCATTAAAGGCCACTTTCCAAAGCTTCCTGAGTTCGGATCGCAACGGTGGTGGCATCAGCGGGGGATTGTCGCCCTCGCCTGAAACCCAGGTACAGAGATGTACCAGCGGCAACAGTAGTTCTTGCCATTAAAGGCGTAGTTTTCGGTCCAGCATTCGCGGCAGTCAGAGTTCTGGATGGCGTACACGCCGTCCAGGGTGCTCAGGATGTAGGCGGCGCGGACAATGTTCTTGTCGCTGTCGATGACCATGACAACCTCGCGGCCCACGTTCTCGGAGAAGGAGCCGACAGGAGCCTTCTCATAGCTGTTGTCCACGTCCTCCACGTTCCAGATGTTGTTCTCATAGGTGAAGGTGCCGTCGCCGTAAGTACCGGTAACCAGGTTGGTCATGGTCTTGTTGGTGTAGAGGGCCACGGTGCCGGTGCGCAGCTGACGGGCATAGCCGCGGACGATCTCCAGGTTGCTGGCCTGGTTGTCATCGCTGGAGAAGTTGGGCTTGGTCAGGTCGGAAACACCGTTGCCGTCAGTGGTGTAGGCATAGGGAATGCTGAAATCGTCGGGTTCACCGGCGAAAGTACTGTTGTAGTCGTCGCGGGTGATCTTCAGGGTGGTCACAGTGCCGTCCATCAGAACCACGTTCAGGGTGGCATACTTGCTGTCCACGCTGCTGCGGCTCAGAACGAAGGCATAGTCCTTCTCCACGGCCACGCCCTTGGCATCAAACAGCACGGTGGAGGCCAGGGTGGACTTGCTGTCCAGGTAGCGGGCGGAAACAGTCTTGCCGTTATCCACATGAGCCATCTCATTGTAGCCGACAGCCACGCCGTAGGTGATATCGCTGGGATTGCTGTTGTCATAATAGAAGGCCACAGTGTTCTTGTCTACGGTGATCTGGCTGTTGTTGCTGTTGTAGCGGATACGGGCGGCGCCGGTCTCATAGGCGCTGCTCATGGTCTGCTGCTTCACGTCGGCGGGGTTGAAGACGCTGGTCACCGCGGAAACCTCGTCGTTGCTGCCCACGATGGACTTAATGGTCAGCACATTGTCATCGTTCAGGGAGTAGGCGATGACATAGCCAGCGGCGCGGCCGTCCTTGTAGTCGGCGTCGTTGATACCAGCAGTACCAGTCGCATCAATGTCCTTGTTGACAAAGGCGCCGGTATTACCAGTCTCAACAGGAGTCTTCCAGGGGGCGGTAGCGGAGTTGTCGGAGTCGGAGGTGCCCAGGAAGCCCTTCAGCTCCTGAATGCCCTGATTTTTGCTGTATTTCTCAGTATGTTGGTTAGTGGTGAGAACGTCAGCAACCTGCTCGCCCACGTTCTTGGCGGAGGCGGAGAAGTTCAGGGTGTAGACGCCCTCGGTGCCGTCGGCCAGCAGGACCTTGATCTTGCCGGAGGCATCGGAGGCAAAGGCGCCGGGCTCATAGCCGGAGTCCAGAACCAGGGCGTAGTCGTACAGGCCCTGCTCGGAGGGACGGTAGGCAATGACGTTGCCGTTGCTGTCCAGGATAAAGTCGTAGTCGGAGTCGAACTCCACGCCGCCGTTGTCGCACTTGAGCACGTCGAACTCATAGGTGTTGTCGGCGGTGTCAGCCTTGTACTGGATGTAGGAGGGGTGGTACTCGGTGCCGCCCACGGTGATGGTCTGCTCCTTCTCCTTGTTGGCGGTGTAGGACTCCATCTGGCCGGTGATCACCTGGGGCTCGGAGACATAGTAGCGGCCGCCGTAGGAGACGGTCAGAACCAGGTCGCCCTCAGCCAGGTCGGCCTCGGTCACGATGTCCTCGTTGTCAATGGCCTTGTTGGAGTTGAAGGTGTTCAGAGTGGTGGTCTCCTTGGAGGCGCTCTTGGCGATGACCTGGGACAGGGTCTCCTGGAGGTACAGCACGTACTCAACCTCGCCGTCGTTATCGTTGTCGATGGCGGTCAGCTCCACGCCGTAGCCGTTGGTCTTGCCCTTCACGCTGTTGAAGCGGTCGCCGGACTCGAAGCCCATGGCCTTGGTGGCGGCAGCCTCGTCCTTCATTACGCCGTAGTTGACGTAGTAGGCGGTATCGCCGTCCACGCTCAGGCCGGTACCCTTCAGGAAGTCCTTCATGGTGTCCTGGGTGTCGGCGGTGGTCTTGACCACGTTGTTGTTGCCGTTCACGTACACGCCCAGAACCTCGGAGTTGGCCAGAACGGTGGTCTTGCGCACATACATGGTCACAGTCTGACCCAGCATGTCGACGGGAGTGGACACGTTGAAGATAACAGGGTTCTTCTCCGTCTCATACTCGCCCACAACGGTGTTGCTGGTGGTGGACTTGTAGACCTTTACGTGATCCATCTTGGTCTTGCCGGCGGCCAGGGCGTCCTCGCTGTCGGTATCCTCCAGCTGGGCCCACTCGTTGCCGGTGACCACGCCCTCCACCTTGTACACGCCGTACTTAGTGGACAGCAGGGTACGGTGATCCCCAAAGGCAATTGCGTAGCCGTTCTCGTACTTCTGGATCATTTCGATGTCCAGAGCGTTGTAGATCAGCAGCGCCGCGTTGTCGCGGGTCAGAGGATCGCCGGTGGGAGCGGTCAGGTCATCAAAGATGCCCAGGGTAGAGGCCAGAGAGGCGGTCTTGATGGCCCAGTCGTTGCCGGTCAGGCCCTCGAGCTGCGCGTCGTAGCCGGCGGCCACCAGCAGCATCTTGGCGGCCTCGTTGCCGGTAACGGTAGCGGCGGGGTCAAACTTGCCATTGCCGCGGCCGGCGATGATGCCCAGGCTGTAGCAGTAGTTGATGTAGCTCTCAGCCCAGTGGCCCTTCACGTCGGTCAGGCCGGTGTTCATCCCGACATACAGGCCGTCCACATCGGCGCCCTGATTCAGGACGGTGGCGATCATCTTCGCCATCTCGGCACGGGTCACATTGCCCGCGGGGTCAAAGAAAGACCCATCTTCCTTGCCGTTGATCACACCCAGAATGGTAAGCATGGAAACGGCATCCTTGTTGACGATCTCATCCTTGTCGGAGAAGTCGTCAAAGCCCGCAGCGCTGGCGGAGACAACCATCATGCCGATGAGCATGATCGCCGCCAGAGCCAGGCTGAGAGCCCGCTTGAGGTTTCTCATTTGGATTTCCTCCTTCTGAATTTTGAGCCAGAGGGGCGTATAACGCCCCTTACAGGGAAGGAAACAATGCAGTTTTCGGGGGATAGGGATATAAAAGGCGGGGAAACAGAATCAAAAGGTTACTATGGTAGACGTTTGGTAGACAATACGGGAGCGGGAAAAGTGAAAACGCCTTGGAACCCAAAGGATTCCAAGGCGTTTCTGGTAGACTTTTGGTAGACAAAAAGTAAAAACACAAAAGAAAGGTGGACGGAAATGGGCCACTTTTTCGGGGATGCGGAGTGGAGGTGAGGAGGGAAACGCGTGAAGAACGAGCGGGCACGGCTGCTGCGGAGGATGGAGCGGCTGGCAGGTTGCAGAGTAAATGACGCGGTAAAGCTGGCGTTCCTGGACGGAGAACAGCTAGGAGAGATCGACGGGCTGGATCTGGGAGCGCTGAAGGAGTTCAAGCGCAGCGGAAACGGCGCGGTGGAGCTGAAGCTGGTGGATCGGGCGGCCGTGCTGGAGCGGCTGGTGGAGCTGTCCGGCGGCCGGGAGGACGGGGCGGAGGAGTTTTTCCGGGCGCTGCGGGAGAGCGCCGATGCGGTTTAGGGCCTTTTCCCGGCAGCAGAGGCGTGTGCTCACCTGGTGGTGTTCCGCCGAGGGGCAAAGCCGGGAGGCGGTTATTTGCGACGGAGCGGTACGCAGCGGAAAGACCCTGTGCATGGGGCTGGCCTTCTTCCTGTGGGCCACGGCCTGCTTCGACGGCATGGCCTTCGGGCTGTGCGGCAAAACCATCACGGCGCTGCGGCGCAACCTGCTGCGGGAGGTGCTGCCTACGCTGGGGGCGCTGGGGTTCCAGTGGAGGGAGCAGGCATCCCAAAACCGGCTGACGGTACGGCTGGGCGGGAAGGAGAACACCTTCTACCTCTTTGGCGGCAGAGACGAGGGAAGCGCGGCCCTGATTCAGGGCATCACGCTGGCGGGGGTTCTGCTGGATGAGGCGGCCCTCATGCCCCGCTCCTTCGTGGAGCAGGCCTGCGCCCGGTGCTCCGTGCCGGGGAGCCGGATGTGGTTCTCCTGCAACCCGGAGCACCCGGAGCACTGGTTTTACAAGGAGTGGATTTTAAAGGCGGAGGAGCGGCGGGCGCTCTACCTCCACTTCACCATGGAGGATAACCCGGCGCTGACGCCTCAGGTGCGGGAGCGGTACGCGCGCAGCTTCAGCGGCGCCTTCTACCGGCGGTTTGTGTTGGGGGAGTGGGTGGCCGCCCAGGGGCGGGTATACGATTTCTTCGACGAGAGCTGGGCGAGGCCCGTCCCGGTGGGCGGCATGGAGCGGTGGTGCATCTCCTGCGATTACGGTACGGTCAACCCCACGTCCCTGGGGCTGTGGGGGCTGCGGGACGGAGTGTGGTACCGGGTGGCGGAGTCCTACTATGACGCCCGGGCCGAGGGGCGGCAGAGAACCGACGGAGAGCACGCCGACGCCCTGGAGCGGCTGGCGGGGGGACGGCCCATCTGGAAGGTGGTGGCCGACCCGTCGGCGGCCAGCTTTATCGAGACCCTGCGCCGGCGGGGATGGCGGGTGGAAAAGGCCGACAACGACGTGTTGGCCGGTATCCGAACCACCGCCGAACTGCTGCGGCGGGGGAGGCTGGTGATCTGCCAGGGCTGCGCCGACGCCCTCCGGGAGTTTACCCTCTACTGCTGGGATGAGAAGGCCGGGGGCGACCGGGTAGAAAAAGGCCACGACCACGCCATGGACGACATCCGCTACTTCGCCGCCAGCGTTGCGGCGGGAGAGCAGGGGGGTACGTCGGAGGCCTGTGTGTGGAGCGGGGGCGGTTTTAGCGCGGAGCGCGCCGCGGCAGAAGGATGGGAGGAGAGCATGGGTATATTTGCAAGGAAAAGAGAGAATGGGGCCGGGGCGGCGGTGCAGCTCCGGGAGGGGGGACGGCACCCCTTCGGCGTGCTGGACGGGTATGTGCCGCTGAGCCAGGGGAGATGGAGCTCTACCGGAGCATACGGGAGGCCGTCCCCATTGTGGACGCCGCCCTGCGCAAGCTGGTGCGGCTGGCGGGCGGGGTCAAGGTGTCCTGCCGGGAGAGCGCTGCCCAGGAGGGGCTGGACTGGTTCCTCCAGCATGTGAACACCGGGCGGGGACAGCGGGGCATCCAGTCCTTTCTGGACTGCTATCTGGACTCCATGCTCACCTGCGGGCGGGGGGTGGGGGAGATCGTCCCTGACCGGCGGGGCCGGGAGATCGCGGCGGTGCTGTGCGGCAACCCGGCGGACGTGGAGATTCGGGAGGGGGAGTCGCCGCTGGAGTTTACCCTGTGGGGAAGGAGTGGGGACGGGCAGCTCCGGGAGCTGCCCTGGCAGGAGCTGCTGCTGTTCACCCCTTTTCAGCCGGAGACAGAGCACCCCTACGGGGTGTCCCTGCTGCGGTCCATGCCCTTCCTCACCGACATCCTGCTGAAGATCTACCAGGCGATGGGGATGAACTGGGAGCGGATGGGCAACGTGCGCTTCGCGGTGGTCTACAAGCCGGGGGACGCGCCCCTGGAGCAGTCCATGGCCCAGGAGCGCAGCCGCCAGATCGCCCGGGAGTGGTCCGCAGCCATGGAGGCGGGGCGGGACGGCCGGGTGCGCGATTTTGTCGCCGTGGGCGACGTGGACATCAAGGTGATCGGAGCGGACAACCAGGTGCTGGACAGCGAGGTGCCGGTGCGGCAGATTCTGGAACAGCTCGTGGCCCGGACGGGCATACCGCCCTTCCTGTTGGGATTGAGCTGGTCGTCCACCGAGCGGATGAGCACCCAGCAGGCCGACATGATGACCAGCGAGCTCACCGCCATCCGGCGGGGGCTGGAGCCTGTGGTGGAGCGTATCTGCGAGCTGTGGCTGGCCCTCCACGGGTACGACCGGAGGGTGACGGTGGATTGGGAGGACATCAACCTCCAGGATCTGGTCGAGGAGGCCCGCGCGGAGTTGTACCGCGAGCAGGCGGAGGAGCTGCGATTGGCGCGAGAGGGCAAAGAGGGCTGAAGAGTGCCGGCGCGGGCAGAGGAGACCAGATCGGGCCCCGGGAAAGTGCGGAGCACTTTTCTGGGGAGAGGAGACGCAGCGGAAGGATGAGCCGCAAGCGGCGCGGCGAGGGATCTGGAGGCGTGTGGCGACGAGGTCGAGGAGGCCCGGGCGGAACTGTACCGTGAGCAGGCGGAGGAGCTGCGATTGGCGCGAGAGGGCAAAGAGGGCTGAAGAGTGTCGGCGCGGGCAGAGGAGACCAGATCGGGGCCACCGGGAAAGAGCGGCGCGTCAGGGATGCCGCGCCCTACGGAGGGAGAGGGGCGGCTCGTCGGGGTATAGGGCGCAGAGTAAGATGAGGGGAGCGATGGGATGAACGTAAACAAGGAGGCGGGCGTGGACTGCGGGCTGGAGGTCAGCCCGGAGGAGCTAAAAGCGATCAACGCCATGAGCAAAAAAAAGCTGCGGCCTGAGGAGGTATACGCCTTCGCGGTGCGGCTGTGCGACAATGAGATCGACCGGGACAACGAGCGGTTCCCGGCCGCTACCCTGGAGGAGCTGGCCCCCTGTTTGTGGGCAGGAGCGGTCTGTTTGACCACCAGTGGAGCACCCGGAACCAGGCGGCCCGCATCTACCGAACCGAGGTGGTGCGGGAGAGCTGGATGACGGAGGCGGGCGAGCCCTACTGCTATCTGAAGGGCTGCGCCTACCTCCTGCGCACCGAGGGAAACCGGGAGCTGATCGCCGCCATCGAGGGGGGGATCAAGAAGGAGGTCAGCGTGGGCTGCGCGGTGGAGCGGTCGGTGTGCTCCATCTGCGGCGAGGAGTTCCACACCTGCCCCCACGAGAAGGGGGCGGAGTACGGCGGCAGGCGCTGCTGGGCCGAGCTGGTGGGGGCCACCGACGCCTATGAGTGGTCCTTCGTGGCAGTGCCCGCCCAGAGAAACGCGGGGGTGATGAAGCACATGCGGATGGAGCAGGAGGCCGCCCTGGGGCGGAAATACCTGGAGAGCCTGCGCGGGGAGGTGGCCCGCCTGGGCGGCCTGGCCGGGCTGGGGCTGGAGCACGCCGTGCTCCGGGGCATCGCGGACAAGCTGGGCTATGACGAGCTGCTGGCCCTCAAGGGCGCGCTGGAGCGGCAGGCCGAGCGGGTGTTCCCGGTGGAGACCCAGCTGCGGTATGGCGGCGGGCGGGAGAACGACGGAGAGCGGGACGGGGCATTTTTGATCTGAGCGGGCCCATGCGCAGAGAGGACAGAGGAGAAAGGAGAGGCAGCATGAGCAGGATTTCATTTGAGGGAATTGGAGAGGTGGCGGCCACCTTTGCCTGCGGCGAAGGGGTAAAGGCGGGCCAGGTGGTGAAGCTCACCGGGGACGGCACCGTCGGCCCCTGCGGCGACGGCGAGCGCTTTTGCGGCGTGGCCCTGAGCGCCGGGGAGGGCTTCGCGGCGGTACAGCTGGGCGGGCTGATCCGGGTGGCCGCCAGCGGCGGCGCGCTCAGTGAGGGGTGGAACCGGCTGCTGGCCGACGGCTCCGGCGGCGTCCGGCCGGACAGCGCCGAGACGCCCACCGGCGGCGAATATCTGGTGGTGCGGGCGGAGAGCGGCGGCGCCGTCATCCGCCTGTGAGAAAGGGAGGTATGGAAATATGGGATATCGTTTTGACAACCTGAGACTGGAAAAGGGCATGTATAACGAGGCGGGCCGCTCCTTCACCCAGGTGCTGGAGCGGGAGGACCCCTCGGAGCAGTATAAGGGCACGGCGCTGGAGGGACTGGACGCCTTCCAGCGGCAGCTCAAGCGCTTTGACATCAAGGTGAAGGGCGCGGGCAGCGACGCGGTGGAGAAGTTCTTTGCCACCAGCCAGTCCGCCGTCCTCTTCCCCGAGTACATCGCCCGCTCCGTGCGGCAGGGCATGGAGGAGGCCAACCTGCTGCCCCACATCACCGCCGCGGTGACCCGGTTTGACGGCATGGACTACCGCTCCATCGCCTCGGTGCCGGACGACGACCAGAGGGCCCTGCGCTGGGTGGAGGAGGGCGCCGCCATCCCCAGACCCAGGTGAAAACCCAGGAGAATCTGGTGAAGCTCCACAAGCGGGGCCGGATGCTGGTGGCCTCCTATGAGGCCGTCCGCTATCAGAAGCTGGACCTGTTTTCCGTCACGCTGCGGCAGATCGGCGCCCACATCAGCCGGATGCATCTGGAGGACGCCATCCAGGTGCTCCTCAACGGCGACGGCAACGACAACCCCGCCGAGGCCTTCACCGTGGGTACCGATCCCATCGGCGGCACCGCGGGCACCCTCACCTACGATGAGCTGGTGGACTTCTGGGGCCAGTTTGAGCCCTATGAGATGAACACCCTCCTGGTCAGCGGCGACATGATGCGCCAGATGCTCAAGCTGGAGGAGTTCCAGAACCCCCTGACCGGCCTCAACTTCCAGGGCACCGGCAGGCTGGACACCCCTTTGGGCGCAGCTCTGCTGCGCACCTCCGCCCTGGGCGGCGGCACCCTCATCGGCCTGGACCGCCGCTACGCCCTGGAGATGGTGCAGGGCTGCGACGTGCTGGTGGAGTACGACAAGCTCATCGACCGGCAGCTAGAGCGGGCCGCCATCACCACCATCTGCGGCTTCGCCAAGCTCTTCACCGGCGCGGCCAAGGTACTGAAGCTGAAATGACGGAGCAGATTATGGACATGGCCCGCAGCCTGGGGCATGTGGACGGGGGACAGGAGGAGGCGCTGGAGGCCCTGTGCCGTGCGGCTCAGGCGGAGCTGGCCGGGCGGCTGCGGCCAGAGGTGCGGCCGGAGGACTGCGAAGACGCCTTTATCCTGGCCTGCGCCTGGCTGGCCCTGGCGGGGCTGGCCGCCGGGGAGACCGGCGGCGGGCGGTTCACCGCCGGGGAGGTCACCATTCAGGAGGGGGACGGGGCGGCCCGGGCGGCCGCCCTCCGCCTCCAGGCCGAGACGGTGCTGGGGCCCTGGCTGGCCGACCGGGGGTTTGCCTTTCAGGGGGTACCGGGATGACCGGGACCTGGGGGCGGATTCTGGCGCGGTACGGGCAGAGCGTCACCCTGCGTCGGGGGGAGGAGGAGCGGGCCTGCCGGGCGTTCCTCCAGCCGGTGCGGGAGCGGCGGGAGGACTGGTACCAGGAGTTGCCCACCCCGCTGGGGACGGTGCGGCGGGATCAGTGGCTCTACCTGGGGCCGCCGGAGCTCTCACTGGAGGAAACGAACGGCCTGTGCGTGGAGTGGAACGGGCTGCGCTTTGCGGTGCGGGCGGCCCAGCCCGTCTGCGTGGGGGAGGAGACGCTGTACTGGTGGGCCCTGCTGGCGGTGGAGGACGGAGAGGCGCAGACAGAGCAGACGTGAGGGGGAAAACACTTGGATTTTCAGGCGGTGCGGGAGCAGATGGCGGCGTTCCTGAGACAGCAGGGGGTGGACGCGGTATGCGCCTACCCGGAGGAGCGGCGGAACCGCCGGAGCGGGCCGGTGGCCGCTGTGTCCCTGCGGGCCTGCCAGGGCGGGCCGGGCGGCTTTCGGGATTACCTGGGAGAGCGGTACGACGAGAGCACCGGCCAGTGGCAGGAGCTGTACGGCCGCCGGGTGACCCTCACCTTCGGGCTGGACCTCTATGGAGAGAGCGCTGGGGAGCTCCAGACGGCCTACGACCGGATGGCGGAGGCCTTTCAGTGGGAGGGACCCGCCGGGCTGGCGCTGCGGGAGCTCTCCTGCGGGGGGAGACGGAATTTGACCGGGCGGCCGGCCTCTACCGCAGGGCGGTGACGGCGGTGTGTCAGGGATACCTGTACGCCGTGGCCGACGAGGGCGGCACCTTCCTGGACTTTGTTGTGAGAGGAGAGGGACATCTATGAGCGTGACAAACCATGAGCGGCCGGGGGTATACTCCCGGTACGACGCATCCACGGTGGTGAAAGGCCGCGGCGGCGGCGGGTGCGTGGGACTGGCGGCCCTGTGCGGCACAGGAACGGCGGGAACACTCTACACCTTTAACCGCTATGAGGGAGGCGGTGACCGCCTTCGGCGGAGAGGAAACGCTGACGGAGCTGGTGCGGCTGCTGTTCCTCAATGGCGCGGCCCAGGTCAAGGCGGTGCCGGTGGCCGAAGAGGCGGGCTACAAGGCGGCCTTTTCGGTGCTGGAAGCGGCGGAGGACATCGCAGTGGTGGTGTGCGACAGCGGCGAGCTGACCGTGCAGCAGGCCCTGCGGGACAGCGTGAAGGCCGCCTCTGAAGCGCGGCGAGAGCGCATCGCCGTGGTGGGCGGCAAGGCCGGCGCGGAGCTGAAAGGAGTGGACGGGCTGGAGGCCCGGTATGGGGATACGGAGATCGACACCCTGGTGCGGGGCGGGGTCACCCCGGTGGAGCAGGCGGCCGGGGTGGTCAGCGTGGTGCGGGGCGTGACCACCCGCACCAAGACCGGAGAGGCGGCGGACGCCACCTGGCGGGAGCTGACCACCATCCGCATCGTGGACGACGTGATCCCCACCGTGCGCGACGCCCTGCGTGCCCGGTTCCGCCGGGCCAAGAACACGGAGCAGAGCCGGGGAGCCATCCGCTCCCAGGTGGTGCTGGAGCTGGAAAACAAGCTGGCGCGGGAGATCATTACCGGATACGGCGAGGTCTCCGTAGAGGCCGATGCGGACAACCCCACGGTGTGCCTGGTGGAGTTTTCCTTTACCGTGGCCCATGGGCTCAACCAGATCTGGCTGAACGCGCATATCACTGTGTGAGAATGGGGGAGGAAGGAACATGAAGGTTGCGGGATTTCCAACCAGCAGCGACATCTATCTGGAGGTGGACGGCAAAAAGGTGGCGGTGGTGCAGAGCTATACCGCCAAGTCCAGCCGTACCAGCCAGACCGTGGAGGCCTTCGGCGAGGACGAGCCGGTGGCCACCATACCGGGCCAACGTACCCACGTCATCGAACTGACCCGGCTGTACGCCACCGATGAGGCCATCCGGGATGGGCTGAACTTCCATGCGCTGGAGGACTTCAGCCTGGTCATCTGCAAGCCGGACCGGAAGATCATCTACTCCGGCTGCCAGTGGAGCTCCATCGGCGAGACCGGCGCGCTGGGGGCCATGGTGGTGGAGAAGATCACCATCGTAGCGGCCAGGCGGATTGAAACGGCGGTGTGATATGCTGGAGAGACGGGAACGGCTGAAGCTGGAGGACGGGAGGGAGCTGCGGCTTCTCTCCGCCCTGGAGGTGCTGGAGGCCCGCCGGGAGGCGGAGGGGCTGGCCGGGGGGAGGCGGAGGCCGCCCTGTGCGCCAACGCCTGCCTGCTGGCCCGGGCGCTGGAGCGGGGCGGACAGCCGGTGTTCGCGGACGGCGGGGCGGCTCTGGCGGGGCTGAGCGCCCGGGAGATCGGGGCGCTGGCGGGCCGGTGGGCCGCCTTTGACCGGGCGGAAAACCCCTCCCCGAGGACGGGGAGGAGCGGCTGGAAGGGTTAAAAAAAGCCTGGAGCACGCGCCCTATGAGCGCCTTCGCTGGCGTGTGCTCCAACGCTTTGGCGCGCTTCCGACGGAGGAGCGGGCCAAACAGATGAAGGCGCGGGACTATCTCTGGTGCGCCCTCCACCTGGCGCTGGACCGGGAGGAGGAGCTGGCGCGGCTGTGTCCCGCCTGCCGAAGCGAGGCGGCGGAGGAGCGGTGCCCGGCCTGCGGCGCGCTCCGGACAGAGACGGCGGCGGGGCAGAACGCGGCCTTTGACGAGGCGCTGTTTGAACGCCTGAAACGGGGGGAGAGCGGTTGACGGACTATATCGCGGTATTGCTGGCACAGCAGGAGGAGCAGGAACAGGGCGAGGCCCCGGAGCTGGAGACCGGCCCCCTGACGGTATGGCTGGAGGAGAATACGCGGCCCGCAGAGGCCGCAGCAGCGCGGCGCAGAGTGGAGCAGGACGAGGCCGGCGCGTGTGCCGGACCGGGTGCGGTGATAGGGAACCGATATGTGCCGGAGGCCCCGGTCGGGGACTCCGGCGGACAGCCATCGGACCGGGGAGCGAAGCAGTGGGCAGACGGCCTCCAGACCGCTGGTACGGTGGAGACGGCGGGAAAAACGGGGGAGCGGACGGCTCAACCGGCCCGGCCGGAGCACACCGCAGAATACCGGAGCGGGTCAGGGGTGGCCTGGCTCGACGGTCTGGTGCGCAGGAGCATGGAGCGGGAGTGGAGCGGCGGAACGGAGAGGCGGGTGGTGACGGTGGAGCAGTACGGCGGAGCGGTGGGCGCTCCGGCGGAGGCCGAGGCGCTGGACCGGCTGTTTCGCCGGGACGCCCGGCGGTATGATGGGGGGTTCCGGCTGCTGTGAGATTGGCTTCCATGCGGTACAAGGACTATGTATGGCCCCACAACCCGCGGGTTTACACCATTGAATATAAGCGGACTATGGGGGCGCGAAAGGTGCCCTTCGGGCGCTACCACCTCCAGGATCTGGGCCCCGCCCAGCGGGTCATGCGGGGCGAGGGGGAATTCGTGGGCGAAGGGGCCTACGGGGAGTTTAAGAAGTTGGCTACCGTGTTCTACGCCGGGGGACCGGGGCTGCTGATTCACCCGGTTTGGCAGACCTCCAACGCCTACTTTGTGGAGCTCTCACTCCGGCAGGAGCCCAGGGCGGACTATGTGGGGTATTCCTTTGCTTTCTGGGAGGGATACGACGGACACAGCACCGGCGTACAGGTGACCGGGGGCGGAGGAGAACCGGAGACAGGCCCGGCCGCCGGTACGGCGGGGGAGCGGCGGCACACGGTGCGCCAGGGGGAGACCCTGTGGGGGATCGCCCGGGATTACGGACTCAGCCTGACCGAGCTCATCGCCCTCAATCCCCAGATTAAAAATCCAAACCTGATTCTGGCAGGGGAGGAGGTGCGCCTGGCGTGATGCGGGGAGAACTGCTGTGCTGGGATGGGCGGCGCATCCGCCTGCCCGACGCGGTGGAGTGGCAGTTTCAATACGGCTGCGGCACGCCCTGCGACAGCTTTCAGCTCACCTGCCTGTGGGAGCCGGACAGCGGGAACGACCTGACCGAGGCGGTGAGCTTTACGGCGGAGGAGAACGGGGAACGGCTCTTCACCGGCGTGGTGGACGAGTGCGAGCGGGGCTGGGACACCGCGGGGGCACCCTTTACCGTGGCGGGCCGGGGAATGGCCGCCCGCCTGCTGGACAACGAGGCGCTGGGGGCAGACTACCAGGTGGCCACTGTTGAGGATATCCTGCGGGACCACGTGGCCCCCTACGGCATTGAGATCGTGCGGGGGGCGGAGCTGCCGCCGGTGCCGGGCTTCGGTGGACGCGGGGAGCAGCGAGTGGCAGGTGGTCTATGAATTCTGCCGCTATTCGGGGGAATTGCCCCCGGTTTGACCGGCTGGGGCGGCTGGTACTGGCCCCCTGGGAGGAGGGGCGGCGGCTGGTGCTGGGGGCGGACGCGGCGGTGACGAGCTTCCGCCTGCGGGAGCAGCGCTACGGGGGGTGCTCTCCGAGGTGCTGGTGCGGGACCGCACCACAGAGGAGGTTCAGCGGGTGGCGGACGAGGACTTCCTGCGCCGGGGCGGCCGGTGCCGCCGTGTGCTCACCATGCCGGGAAAGAGCAGCTATCAGGCCATGCGCTATTCCGGGGCCTATCAACTGGCCCGCGCCCGGGAAGAGCTGCGGCAGGCAGAGTTGGAGCTGCCGGAGGCCTTTGCCGCGTGGCCGGGGAGCTGGTGGAGCTCAACCTGGCCAAGGGGACGGGACGGGGCCTCTGGCGGGTACGGGAGAGCGTATGCGGCCTGAAGGCGGCGGGAACCTACACCCGGCTGACGCTGGGGGAGCCATAGCGGAGGAGTGGTTTTTGTGGATTTCGGAGCAGGGGCGGAGAAGGGCAGAGCCGGACGGAACAGCACTGGTGGGCCGGGTCACCTTGCCCGGCGACCCGGCCGGGGTGTATCTGGCTGGAGAGCGGCGGGAGCTGCCCGTGTTTGGCCCGGGCGGCTATGTGTGGCGGCCGGAGGAGGGCGAGCAGGTGCTGGTGCTCAAGACCGGTCAGGCGGGAGAGGCCCCCTGTGTGGCCGGCCAGGCCTGCGGGCAGGACTGGAACCTGGCGGCGGGCGAGGTGCTCATCTACAGCGGTTCGGCCTCCATTCGCATCGGCGGCGGGGGTATCCGGCTGACCGGAGATGTGCTGGTCAACGGCAAGCCGGTGCTTACAGGGGAGGGCTGAGCGTGGAACTAATGGTGCGGAACGGCGACTACGTCAACGACGGCGCGGGTGGCTTCCTGCGGGCGGAAGGGACGGACGAGCTGCTGCAGCGGGTGTTGTGGAAGCTGTCCATCCCGCGGGGGAGCTTTCCGCTGCTGCCTGCGCTGGGCAGTGAGCTCCACCGGCTCGGCCGGGCCAAGCCCGCTGAGCGGGCCGGACTGGCCCGGCAGTATGTGGCCCAGGCACTTTCCGATGAGGCGGAGCTGTCGGTGGCCGGGGTGGAGCTGTCAGCAGAGGGAGAACTGACGGTCGAGCTGGACTGGCGGGGCGAGGCGCTCCGCCTGATACTTGGGACGGGAGGCGTATGACGGGATGACGGTGGAGGAGCTCTACGGGCAGATGGTGGACACCTTTCAGCGGGAGACGGGGCTGGCGCTGGCCGGGGACGGAGACATGGCGGTGCGGCTTTACGCCGTGGCGGCCCAGCTCTACGCCCTGTATGTGCAGGCCGACTGGGTGGGGCGGCAGTGCTTCCCCCAGACGGCCCAGGGGGACTACCTGGACAAGCATGCTCAACTGCGGGGGCTGGAGCGCCGGGCGGCCACAGCGGCGGTCGGGGTGCTCTCCTTTGAGACGGACCATCCGCCGGAGGCCGATCTGAGCATCCCGGAGGGGACGGTATGCATGACGGCGGCCCAGGTGCGCTTTGAGACCACCGAGGCGGGCGTTTTAAAGGCGGGGCAGACCTCCGCCCAGGTGCGGGCCAGAGCGGTGGAGCCGGGCGCGGGGGGAAATGCGGCGGCCGGGACGGTGCGGGCCATGGCGGTGGCGCCGGTGGGGGTGAGCCGGTGCACCAATCCTGAGGCCTTTTCCGGAGGACTGGATGCCGAGGGGGACGAGAGCCTGCGGGAGCGGGTGCTGGAGACCTTTCGGCGGATGCCCAACGGGGCCAACGCCGCCTTTTACCAGCAGGAGGCCCTCTCCCTTCCGGAGGTGGCGGCGGCTACCGTGGTGGCGCGGCCCCGGGGCGTGGGGACGGTGGACGTGTTTCTTGCCACGGCGGCGGGTCTGCCCGACAGCGGACTGCTGGAACAGGTGGCGGCCCATCTGGAGGAACGCCGCGAAATCGCCGTGGATGTTCAGGTGAAGGCGCCGGAGGTAAGGACGGTGGATGTGTCAGTTCAGGTGGCGGCCCGGCCGGGGGCGGACTTTGACACCGTCCGGCAGGCGGTGGAGTCCGCCGTGCGGGGCTGGTTTGACGGGCGGCTCTTGGGGCAGAGTGTCCTGCGGGCCCAGCTGGGGGCGCTGATCTTCGGGGTGGAGGGCGTGGAGAACTACGCCCTCACCGCCCCGGCGGCCGATGTGGCGGCAGCGGTGGACGAGCTGCCACAACTGGGCACACTGACGGTAGCGGCACTGGAGGGGACGGCATGAGCTACGGGGCATACCTCAGGGAGCTGCTCCGGCCCCTGCGTATCTATGGGCTGGAGGGCACCGCCAATGGCGGTGAGCTGGAGGCCCAGGGGAAGGCGCTGGATGGGGTAGAGGCCGCCATGGAGGAGGTACAGCGGGAGATGCTGATCTGCACCGCAGAGGGACGGGGGCTGGAGGCTGTGGTTCCGTAAAAAGAAGGTTCCAAAAATCAAAAAGCTAGAAATATCAAGGCCCGCAGCCGGTTTTTTGCCGAGCTGCGGGCCTGTTTTCCCCTTATGTTTTCCCTTACGCGCCAAAATTGGCCTTTATGAAATCCTCCATGCGGGCGGCGCTGTCCTGCCTCATGCGCTCCGTGAAGTGGCCGTATCTATCCAGAGTAAAGGCCGCGCTGGCGTGGCCGAGGTTGCCCTGGATGGTCTTGATATCATCACCGGCCCGAATAGCGTTGACGGCATAGGTGTGCCGGAGGTCGTGGAAACGGACACCAACCAATCCGGCAGATTTTAAAGCGGCACGAAATTGGAACACCGATCGTTGACAAGCAAAGGGGGCAACCGATATCATTGGTAAACACAAATTGGTGGGGGTTATCCCATAAGGGCCCAGCCAATAACTGCCGTTCAGCTTGCTTCCTTCGCTGCTCCTTCAGAGTGCTGAGCACTGAGGGAGCAGGCGTGATTGTACGGCTTTTCCCACTCTTTGGAGAGATAAAAAGGCCGCTCTTTTCTCGGTGCTCGGGCCGTACAAGCTGCTTATTTATCAGCAAAGTTCCATGCGTAAAGTCCACGCAGTCCCAGGTCAGGCCCAGCAGCTCCGAGAGGCGACAGCCGGTGAACAGGGCCACGGAGACCAGTAGCTCTAAACGACTGCCCTTGACGGCCTGGAGCAACGCTGCGGCCTGTTCGTCGCTGAGTGGGTGAATCTCCGTGCGCTCTGCTCTGGGGAGTTCACAGTCCGCGGCCGGATTGCGGGATATGTACTCCAGCTTGACCGCCTTCTCCAGCGCCTGGTGCAGAACCTTATAGGCCAGCCGGACGGAGGCCGGGGAGAGTGAGCCCAGACTGTTGACAAACTGCTGGATTATGTGGGGGCGGAGTTCAGGGAGAGACACCGCACCGAGGGCCGGCTTGATGTGCTTTTTTATGAGGCTTCTGTATTTGGTAGCGGTGGCGGGCTTCACGCTGCCGAGATACTCCGCCGCCCACACATCGAGCCAGGAGCCAACCGTCATTTTGGCCGGAGTGATATAGGTGCCCGTGTCGATGGCTGTCGTGGCGGCCTTGAGCTTTTGGGCAACCTCCTTCTGCGTCTTGCCGGTGATGCTCCGCTGCACCTGCTTTCCGGTGCCTGGGTCTCGTCCGACTGTGTACCGCGCCTCCCAGTAGGTATACTGCTTCCCGCCGCGGGTCACGGTCTTTTTGCGGATTGTGCCGCTTCCGGCGGCTGACTTTCTCGCCATTGACTTTTCCCCCTATTCTGTTAAAATAGAAGGGCAGAGCGCCCGCAAAGCAATCTGCCCCTCTATGGCCGTCCCTGGTGTTCCCGCACCGGGGGCGGTATTTTTATTGCGCTTTTTTCAGCTCGGCCAGCTCCTTGCTCATGGAGCGGATCACCTGTTTCAAAGAGAGCCACGTCGTCCTCTATGGCCTCAATTCTGGTCATAGGGGTGAGCTTTGCCTGCACGCCTTGTAACCCCTCTGCCAGCAGGTCAAACTTCGGCATGACATCCGTGTCAAAATAGGCAATCATACGCTTTTCAGACGTCCGGATGGATGCGTCAATCATGGTCTGGATAGACTGCAAATCTTTTTCGTCTAACATGCGTAAAACCTCCTGACAGTCATTGGGTGACACTGGTGGTTATAATGTAATGCTTCCGTCCTCATTGACGGTTTGCCCCAGATACCGAACTACACGTTCAGACTTTGGCTGCTTCGCAAGTTCGTTTTTTAACTTTGCTATGGAGACAGCATTATTTCCTCCCCAGGCAGCGGCATCTGCCAGAATCACAGTTTTTGGCTCATTTCCGTTGGAAGGCAAATAGCTTATCGCTAATGTTGTTTTGATTTTCTGCTTTCCGGTGGCGCTCATTCCTCCCAATAGCGCACCAACAGGGCCGAATAGAAGCCCACCAACTACGCCACGGCCCAAAACAGACTGGTTTTGCAGTTCTGACGTTTTCACCTGATCCAGCGCCAGAATATCAGATGTGCTTATCTTATAGTGTTGTATGATCTCATCTGCGCCGAAGGTTTTCAACTTAATGCGATACAAGGAAAGAAATTCTCCTTCCAACACGACCCGGAAAACAGAGTTTTGAGGTAAATCCCCAAGACCATCCAAGTAGTCAAATAAATTTTTTGCAAGAATCTTCGCCATTTACACTGCCTCCTCTTTAGATCCTTCTAGATGCAAGATTTCATGGCACCTATGACATCAGGTATATCCGGAAGTTTTTGGTAGCGCTGTGATTTCTAAAACTATTTCCTGGCATCAAAAATACAATTCTGCTGCTAGATTCCCGTGCGTGTACCAGCAGACGGCTTTGCGCATGAAGCCCTCAGTCACACCAAAATATTCAGCCAGATCCCAAAGCTCTGTATGGCCCTCTGCTATAGCCGAGTCCAGGTCTTCCGCAGGGATAAGCTTCTTTATGGCCCACTTATCAGCTCGATTTTCATGCTTCTGCATGATGTCCCGCTTTGCAAAGCGATTGTAAAAAGAGCCAGTACAACAATGCCCTAGTTCATGTCCAAGAGCAACAGTCTCTTTCGATATGCTCTCCATCTTCCAAGGATCCATGGCAATACAAAGCGATCCATCTGGCAACTCGGCAGAAAGAGAGTCCGCCCTACGCATGGGAACCCAGTCAACAACTATGCCTTTCTCTTCGGCATAGTTGTACAAATCAATTAGACCTGTTCTTTTTTTCTGCTGGATTTTGAAGCCGATGTAGTCTCTTGCATCGTCCCAATATTCGTCGATTTCTTCATCAGAAAGGCCATTGGCTAGTCCTCCTAAAAATGCCGCTTTCATTTGGCGGTCATCAATCTGGCGCTCACCCTCCTGGGTGGGCCCTTTTTTGTTTCTGTGCCAAGGAGATAATCGATCGATACACCAAAGAAGCCGGATATTTTAGTCAAATTATCGGCCTTTAAGGTCTTTATCCGGTCCATCTTCAACTCCGTAAGGTTTCACGGCTGATCCCCAGTTCATTACACATTTTCCCAACACTGATATTTCTCTCTTGGCACAGATCGTAAATGCGATTGTACAAATCAGACATTTTAGGCCCTGCATTTTTGTGCACAAAATGGAAGCTCTAATTTTTGTACAAATACAGGTTGACTTGTACAAGTGCTTGTACTATAATCAAGCCATGACAGGTACAAAAAATAGTGCTTATTTTGGTGACACTTATATATTAGTACAAGATTTTGTACCTGTCAACTTAATTTTTTAAGAAGGGAGGAATTTTGTCACTATGGCTGAATATACGGGCTTTGGTTTGGAAGTTAAGACGAGACTGATTAAATCTCCCGTAAAAAAACACAAGCGCAACTGTGCCAAAGATGCAAGTATCGAAAGAACGCACCGGTCTTTATGTAGACGACGCATATAAACAGGATTTCATCATGGAAGATCCTTACCGGGCAGCGAAACGCCCCGAGAAGATCGTCCGAGCTATCCTGAGAAATTCTGGATCTGCCGGACCGGCAGGGACAGGATACCACAACCGGTGAGAAGGGGAAAGTAATCAATATCATGGAGGAGCGCGGACTATCGGCGGAAAGACCGCAAAGAGCGGTAAGACCCCGGAGGAGCTGGCCGCCGCCGACAAACGGCCACGGCGATGCTGCTCAACGCCAAGAACCGGGCGGCGAGTTTCCTTCAAAAGCTCTACGACCGGGCGGGCACCAAGCCAGAGTATCAGGCAATGGCTCTCAGCGATTTCTAAGGATGGGATTCACCTCCCCGCATGGCATTCCAGGACATGAAGCATACCTACGACAAGAGCGCTATTGCCGAAAAGCTGGGCGTCTACTCCAAGGCATCCGGCGGCAAGGTGCCCCATGCCCAGGCCGTTGGTGCGATTATCTCCACGCTGGATATCTCAGAGGACGAGCGCGAACGGCTTCCCTACTGCAACAACGGGCACGACGGCGTAGATTACCAGTATACCGAGAGCGTGGTTGAGAAGGTGCGGGCATGGATTGAGGCGCACGGCAGGCCCAGCCCGATCACGGTCAACGGGAAGAACTATGCGGTGGTTTACAGGGAGAGGTCATGAATCGGAATGAATAAAGAGGCGATTGATTTCAAGGTGTATGAATACCTCGGACGTGCGGGCATTGCAAGTGTCCAGGGTAACAGAGGAGAGTTGAGAAGGGATATGCTGTCCCTATTAGTTCTATACCGGCTCCGCTCCAGAGATGCCAGCCAAGAGCTTGCAGAGAAGTGGGCTGCTATCCGCGCATTGGATAGGAGCATGAAGAAAGCGGAGTCCGCCGGTATATCGTTCCCTCTTGGTACACAGCGCCTATCAAAGTTACGGGAGGATTACCGTGTAGCGGAGAGCAGATTTGCGGAGATAGGTCAGTGTATTGCGATTGCTCTGGATTTGTGGCAAAGTGCTGGGGCTACCCTGGATGACCTGTGTAATCTCTGCAATTGTGACCCCGTTCAAGTGAAGGAGAATCTCCACCCAACGGAGAAACTGTTTTCCGAGATGGTTTTTGTCCACAATCTGGATTATAAAGACCCTCGCAACGTTGGCTGGATTGAGGACGAGGTAGACGCCCCGCTGACGCACGCCGTCAAAGCGCATTGGATGGCTCTTGTGCGGCACACTGATGCTGGCCGAAAAGCCGCCCACAAGGCCATGAACGCCGCCTTTCCTGGAATTACGGAAAACACTCTAACCGTTATCACTGATGCAGATGGTATCCAGCATTTGATTGACAAGGACGGCGTGGATATCGGAACTATAGACGAATAAGGATTGGAGGACGCTATGGAAAAAATCGCGTACAACGTCCAGGAAGCTGCCGCTGCGCTCGGCCTGTGTGCAGACGCCGTATATGACTTAGCGCACCGGCCGGACTTTCCGGCGGTACGGGTTGGGAATCGGATTTTGATTCCCTGTGAGAGCCTGGCCCGGTGGCTGGAGGCCCAGGAAGGGAAGCAGCTATGAAGCGGGCTACTTTGGAGCGCTTGGCCGCCGTGCTCGTCCTGGCGGCCTGTATCTGCGCCGAGTGTATTCCCCTGCTGCTGGCGCTGGTGGCTGCGGCGGCCCTGTGTGTGGGGGTCACAAATTCCCAAGCGATTGCGAATTTGTCAAGAAAAAAGACCGCCGGTGCTGCAACACCAGGCGGTCAAAGGTGGAAAGAAGTAACCATCAATCAACTGCTATTGTAGCAGTTTAGAAGGAGTTTTGCAAGTATGGAAGATCAAAAAGAGCAGATGAAAGGTGAAATTCTCTGCATCCTGAATAGGAACAATACAGAGAAATTTATACGGCATATTCTGACGATTGCACTGGTACATGAAAAGATTCTGGCAGGTAAATGTGAACGAAGTTGAGAATGGAGGAGAGCGAATAATGGAAAAAAGGGATTTATCCTTAATGGCCGGTATTATGAACGGAATTGATCAGACAGACGAATGGATGGATATTCAATTGAACGACCCCGGCCTTAAGGCGGCTGCTAGTCAATTGAGACGGGCAATGGAACGTGCAAAAGCATATCTTCCAAAGGAGCTTTACAATGAACTATCTGACGCACAGAGCGGCGAATTGGCGGCGCATAGTGACCTTGCAATTCTGTACGGTATGCACGTGGCGGCAGTTATCCAAGCAGTAGCCGCAAATCCGTCAGAGCTGACCCGTTTCTGGGAGGAAAGAAAAGAGGTGCAAGCATGAACCGCCCTTTGAGCAAGGAGCAGGTCAAGGGCCTGTTTGAGCAGGAGGCCGTACTGATGGGGACGGAAAACTGCGTACCAGATTTTCGGGCCGCGGCGCTGTTTGGTGGGGACGCCGTAGAGCATGCCCGCAAGATGAACACCAGCAGACCCGGATTTTTCTTCAATGGGTACGGTGTTGGAGACTACACGATGGGGGCCCTGACACTGCGAGGCTTTCAGGCCGCCGCCAGTTTCTACAATGTTCAACTGCTGGGAAAGGAGTACGAAAACCATGATTGAAATTAAAATCACCGGAACCACCCCGCTGGAGGCGCTGGCCTCTGTGACCGCGTTCGGCTGGCACTGCATGAAGAACCAGGAAGTTCATGCGGCGGCCACCCATATGCTGGAGGTAGATGAGAGCAAAGTGTCCAAATCGGACACGGCCCTGACCGCGCCCATGGCTCCTGCGGCACCCGCTGTATCGGCTCCGGTAAACCCTACACCTGCGCCTGTAGCCCTGGTAAACCCTGCACCGGCCCCCGTGGCTGCTGCTCCGGTAGCTGGCCCCCAGGTGACACCCCCTGGTAATGCGCCCGCCGTTGCGCCGGTAGCCGCCGCGCCTACATATACCGTGGAGCAGATCGGCAAGGCCGGGGCCGACCTGGTGTCCCAGAATGCGGCAAAGATGCCGGAGCTGCTGGCGCTCCTCCAGAAGTACGGCGCGCAGGCCATCACACAGCTGAAGCCGGAGCAGCTGGGCGCGTTTGCCACAGAGCTGCGGGGGCTGGGGGCGAAGCTCTGATGCCACCTGAGAAACACGCCCTTCTCGGGGCCAGCAGCGCGGAGCGGTGGCTGATGTGCCCGCCCTCCGCCCGGCTGGGGGAGCAGTTCCCCGACACGGCCAGCGAGTACGCCGCCGCCGGCACATTGGCCCACGCCATCGCGGAGCTGAAGGCCCGAAAGTATTTTGTGGAGCCCATGAGCACCCGGACGTTCAACGCCCGGCTGAAGAAGCTGAAAAGAGGATCCCCACTACGACAAGGGCATGGACGCCGCCACGGACACCTATCTGGAGCACCTGAAGGCGCTGACCATGTCCTACGGCTCCGTGCAGCCCTTCGTGGCCCTGGAGACCCGGGTGGACTTCGGGGACTACGTGCCCGAGGGCTTTGGCACCGCGGACTGCATCATCATCGGCGCCGGCCGGATGTGCGTGGTGGACTATAAGAATGGAGCCGGCGTCCTGGTGGAGGCCGAGGCCAACCCTCAGATGATGCTCTATGCCCTGGGCGCGCTGAAGGTCTATGCGCCCATCTACGGAGACACCATCCGGGAGGTGCATCTCTCCATCGTCCAGCCCAACGCCGGGGGCGTCCGGGAGTGGGATACCACTGTAGAGGCCCTGCGGGAGTGGGGCGAGAAGGTGGTCAAGCCCGCCGCCGCCCTGGCCTGGGAGGGGAAGGGAGACTTTGCCCCGGGCGAGTGGTGCCGGTTCTGCCGGGCCCGGGCGCGGTGCTCCGCCCGGGCAGCTAGGATGCTGGAGCTGGAGGCGCGGAAGGGAGCTGTACCGGAGGGGGACGGCTATGACGCGAAGGACACCGTCCTCACCGACGCCCAGGTCGGCGACGTACTCACCCGGGCGCTGGAGCTGGAGGCGTGGGTGAAGGATTTGAAGGACTACGCGCTCACGGCATCCCTGCACGGACATCAAATCGCCGGGTGGAAGGCTGTGGAAGGCCGGAGCAGCCGGGGAGTGGGCCGACCAGGACACCGCCTTCGCCACCTTGCAGGAGCAGGGGGCATCCCGGAGGCCCTGCTGTGGGAGCGCAAACCCGCCAGCGTGGCAGGGCTGGAGAAGGCCCTGGGGAAGAAGCCCTTCGAGGAGGCGTCCTTCGGCCTGGTGGTCAAGAAGCCCGGCAAGCCGACTCTGGCGCCGGAGAGCGACAAGCGCCCGCCCTATTCGCCGGCAGAGGCGGCCTTTTCGGCGGCTGATTCATCAGGCAATAAAAATTTGTGAAATTATGAAGGAGTGTAATTGATATGCCTATTACCATTACCGGAGTTCGTTTTTCCTATTGCAATCTGTTCCAGCCCAAGGCGCCCTACAACAACCCCCAGGGGGAGCCGAAGTACAGCTGTACCATTCTGGTGCCCAAGACCAACACGGCGGCGAAGGCCGTCATTGACCAGGCGGTGGCCGCGGCCATTGAGGCGGGCGTCTCTGCCAAGTGGAGCGGCGTCCGGCCGCCCCAGCCGGCCATCTGCGTCCACGACGGCGACGGCCCCCGGCCCAGCGACGGCAGCGCCTTTGGCGAGGAGTGCCGGGGCTGCTGGGTGTTCACTGCCTCCAGCAAGCAGCCGCCCTTCGTGGTGGACGCCCAGGTGCAGCCCATCATCGACCCCACCCAGGTCTACAGCGGAATGTGGGGCAACGTGAACGTCAACTTCTTCGCCTACAACAGCGCAGGCAAGAAAGGGATCGGCTGTGGCCTGAACGGCGTGCAAAAGACCGGGGACGGCGATCCCCTCGGAAGCCGTGTGACCGCGCAGGAGGCTTCCAGCCGGTGGCCGCCGCACCGGCGGCGGCCCAGGGAACCCCCGGCGGCTACGGCACGGCCGCTTGGGGAAATGTCGACCCGATCACCGGACTGCCTTTTTAACGCGATATGGACGCGGTACATCATCTCAGTATTGACATCGAGACGTACAGCGACCAGGAAATCGGCAAGGCCGGGCTTTACCGTTATGCGCAAAGCCCGGCCTTTGCCATCCTCCTCTTTGCGTACAGTCTCGACGGGTCTCCTGTCCAGGTGGTCGACCTGACCCAGCCGGAGGCCCGTCTGCCGGCGGAGGTCATCCGCTGGCTGTTTGACCCGGCCTGCATCAAGCACGCGTATAACGCCGCTTTCGAATGGTACTGCCTGAGCCGGTTCTTCCGTCTGGAGGCCAACGCCAGCTACCCGCTGGAGAAGTGGCTCCCGCAATGGCGCTGTACCATGCTCCACGGGCTCTACTGCGGCTACACCGCCGGCCTGGACGCCACGGGTAAGGCCCTGGGGCTCCCACAGGACAAGCAGAAGCTGGCGGCCGGCAAGGCATTGATCCGCTATTTTTGCGTCCCCTGCAAGTCCACCAAGGGCAACGGGGGCCGCACCCGCAACCTTCCCCGGCACGACCCGGCCAAATGGGAGCTCTTCAAGGATTACTGCAAGCAGGACGTGGTCACGGAAATGGAGATTGAGCGCCGGCTGTCCGGCTTCCCGGTGCCGGACTGCGTACAGGCCCAGTGGGTGACCGACCAGAGCATCAACGCCCGCGGGGTGGCCGTGGACATGCCGCTGGTCACCGGAGCCCTCCAGCTGGATGCCCAGACCCGGCAGGACTACGTTGCCGAGGCGGTGGCGCTTACGGGGCTGGATAACCCCAACAGCGTGGCGCAGCTCTCCCGCTGGCTCCAGGAGGAGACCGGCGAGGAGGTGGCCGACCTGCGGAAGGACACCGTGGCCGACCTGCTGGGGAAGGAGCTGCCCGGGGATAAGGCCCGGCGGGTGCTGGAGATCCGCCAGGAGCTGGGCAAGACCAGCAACAAGAAGTATACCGCCCTGGCCCACGCCGTCTGCGCCGACAGCCGCGTCCGTGGTCTGCTCCAGTTCTACGGGGCCAACCGGACAGGGCGGTGGGCGGGGCGAATCGTCCAGCCACAGAACCTGCCCCGCACCTACATAGACGGCGCACTGCTCCCCCTGGCCCGGGATCTGGTGAAGCGCCAGGATGCTGCCGGGCTGCGGGTGGTGTTCGGCTCCGTGCCGGACACCCTGTCCCAACTCATCCGCACGGCCTTCGTTGCCGCCCCGGGGCGCACCCTGGTGGACGCCGACTTCTCCGCCATCGAGGCCCGCATGATTGCCTGGCTTGCCGGGGAGGAGTGGGTGCTGGAGGTGTTCCGCACCCACGGGAAAATCTACGAGGCTGCCGCGGCCCAGATGTTCGGTGTGCCCATCGAGGCCATCAAAAGGGCAATCCGGAATACAGCTACCGCCAAAGGGCAAGGTGGCGACCTTGGCCCTGGGCTACCAGGGCGGCGTCGGCTCCCTGATCAGTATGGGGGCCCTGCGCATGGGCATCCCGGAAGAGGACTTGCCGGACATTGTGGAGCGTTGGCGCTCGGCCAACCCGGCCATTGTGCAGTTCTGGAGCACGGTGGAGGCGGCGGCACGGGAGGCAGTCAACACCGGCCGGGCCATTGAGCTATGGGGTGGCCGTCTGACCTTCGCCCGGGAGTTGGACCCGGAGAATGACCTGGACTTTCTAACAATCCGCATGCCAAATGGCCGGAAGCTGTATTATGCCAAGCCCCACATGGGGGTCAACCGCTTTGGCCGCCCCTCTCTCTGCTACTGGGGAATGAACCAGACCACCAAGAAGTGGGAGGTCGTGGAGACGTACGGCGGAAAGCTGGCGGAAAATATTACTCAGGCTGCCGCCCGGGACTGTCTGGCGGAGGCCATAGACCGGCTGGAGGCCGCCGGATATCCGGTGGTGTTCCACATCCATGACGAGGTGGTCATCGACGCGCCGCCGGGCCGGGATAGCCTGGAGGAGGTCATCAACATCATGCGGCAGGTGCCGCTCTGGGCGGAGGGGCTGCCGCTAAACGCGGACGGGTGGGTAAACCCGTTTTTCAAAAAGATTAGGAGACGTAAATATGCGCAGATATTGTAATTTTGATGAAAGGGAAATTAAGCTGGCCCCCGGTATCCGGGATCGGATTCTTGACGCATTAAATGACGGTGAATCACCTGAGCACGAAAAATGCCCCATCTGTCAGTACACTATGGCGCACATTCAGATATTACCGCTTTCAGAAAATGATACACATACTCGGCAGGGAGGCTACCTCATCTTGATCGAAGGCGAATGCGGGCATACCTGGGGGGCCATATACGCCGCACATAAAGGCGATTTAGTGCGGGTTTCATTCGTAGGCGAAGACCAGCTTTACTTAACCGCGCATTTCCAGGACGATGAATCATGTTGAATGCCCCCGCTGCCACTGCCCCGCCATGCTGGTGGACAGTGCCGTCGTCTATGGCCGGAGCTACGGCCCTATTTACCTGTGCCTTATCTGTGGGGCCTATGTCGGTTGTCACCCAGGGAGCACACGCCCCTGGGGACGCCGGCGGATCGAGCCACCCGCACGGCACGACACATGGCGCACCAGGCTTTTGACCCGCTGTGGAAATCCAAGCGGATGACCCGGCGGGCGGCCTATGCCTGGCTGTCTCAGCAGATGGGGCTCCCTCCAGAGAAAACACACATCGGGATGTTCAATCAAGAGCAATGCTGCAAAGTGATCCGGCTCTGCACCGGGAGGACGAAAGCCCATGATTTATGACAGACAAATTACCATCTCCGTGGGTGCCAGCCGGCGGGCCACCAACTGGCAGGCCCAGACGCTGACACTCTCGGAGCTGTACGACCGCCTGCGGCTGCCAGCCAAGAGCACGGAGACCATGGCGGAGTATCTGGCCCTGTCAAAGGGCCAACAGGACAATTTGAAGGACGTGGGCGGCTATGTCGCCGGCACGCTGAACGGCCCCCGGCGGAAGGCTGGGGCCGTCACCGGCCGGGATGTGCTGACCCTCGACCTGGACAGCATCCCCGCCGGCGGCACGGACGACGTGGTGCGGCGGGTGGAGGCCCTGGGGTGCAGCTACTGCATCTACTCCACCCGCAAGCACCGCCCGGACGCCCCCCGCCTGCGGGTGCTGCTGCCCCTGGACCGCACCTGCACCGCCGACGAGTATGAGCCCTGCGCCCGGCGCATGGCCGCCATGATCGGCATGGAGCTGGCCGACCCCTCCACATTCGAGGCATCCCGGCTCATGTACTGGCCCAGCGTGTGCGCCGACGGGCAGTACGTCTATTACCCCGCGGACAAGCCCTTGCTGTCCGTGGACGGCCTGCTGGCCACTTATGCGGACTGGCGGGACGTGGCCTCCTGGCCTGCCTGCCCGGGCGCTGTGGCGCCGGCGCGGCTGGCGGCCAAGCAGGGAGACCCGGAGGCCAAACACGGCGTTGTGGGCGCGTTCTGCCGTGTCTACGACGTTCCCGCGGCCATGGACAAGTTCCTGCCGGGCGTCTACGAGGAGACCGACACACCGGGGCGCTACACCTTCACCGGCGGCTCCACTACCGGCGGTGCGGTGCTCTACGACGGCGGCAAGTTCCTCTACTCCCCACCACGCCACCGACCCCTGCGGCGGCCGACTGGTCAACGCCTTCGACTTGGTGCGGCTGCACTGCTTCGGGGATAAGGACGATGAGGCCAAACCGGGGACGCTGGTTCACCAGTTGCCCAGCTATAGGGCTATGTGTGAGCTGGCCGTGGCGGATGAAGCTGTGGTCGGCCTGCTGAGTGATGAGCGCTGGGGAGAAGGCTCAGGAGGCGTTTGGCCCCGTACTAGAGCCGAATGATGAAGATGATGGAAGCTGGCGCAGGCCACCGATTATGGATGTGGACACCCAGGGGAAGCCCATAAAGTCCATGAAGAACCTTCGTACCGCGCTGGAGCGTAATCCCAAGCTGAAGGGGCGGCTGCGGCTGAATCTATTCTCTGGCCGTATTGACGTGGACGGAGAGCTACCCTGGGTGCGCCCTGGTATCGCCAAGACCTGGAGCGATGACGACGCCGCCCAACTGCGTATATACCTGGAGCCCTTCTTCGGGAAGATAGCAAAAAATGACATCCTGGACGCTGTTGCGGCCTGCGCCAGCGACCAGGCATACCACCCAGTCAGGGACTACCTGAACGGGCTGACCTGGGACGGCGTGCCTCGGCTGGATACCCTTTTCATCGACTACCTGGGGGCGGAGGACACCCCCTACACCCGGGCCGTGACCCGAAAGTCGTTTGTGGCCGCCGTGGCGCGGGTTATGGCCCCAGGATGCAAATACGATACCATGCTGGTGCTGGTCGGCGGACAGGGCCGGCACAAATCTACCATCCTGGCAAAAATGGGCGGCGCCTGGTTCAGTGACAGCCTGCGTACTTTCGGGGACAAGGACTCCATGGAGACCATTCAGGGGGTACATGGATAAACGAGGTGGCCGAGATGCAGGCGATGGCGAAGGCTGAGATTGACGCCGTCAAGATGTTTCTCTCAAAGACCAACGACTACTACCGGGCGGCCTATGGCAGATATACCGCAGACCGGCCGCGACAGTGTGTGTTCTTCGGGACCACAAACAGCCGGGAATGCCTGAACGACCCCTCTGGAGGCCGCCGCTTCTGGATAGTCGATATCGACCAGCAGTCGCGGAGCAAGGATGTGTTCCGGGATCTGGATGGGGCGCGTGACCAGCTGTGGGCCGAGGCCGTCGCACGCTGGAGAATGGGTGAAGCGCTGCACCTTACCCCGGAGTTGGAAGTCGTTGCGCGTGTCATTCAGGAAGAGCACCGCGCACGGCATCCGTGGGAGGGGCTGATCGCGGACTTCCTCGACCAGGAGATCCCGGCGGAGTGGAGCCGGTGGGATCTTCCACAGCGGCAGGCATGGCGCGGCGGCGGGGTGGCGTCACAGCGCCCAGAGCACGCGTATGCGCCGCTGAAATCTGGTGCGAGGCCCTGGGCAAGCAGCGGGGCGATATGCGGCAGAGAGATTCACGGGAGATTAACAGTCTTCTGGAGCGTGTTCCCGGATGGGAAAATATAGGGGCCGCGAAAGCTGGAAAACCTTACGGAGCACAGCGCTGTTATGAGCGGAAAACGGTTACAGATGGGGGGTAACAGATTATTGCAAGTGTAACCTTTTTTGGTTACAGAGTTACACTTGAAAAATCGAAGTGTAACCGCATCAAAGCGTTGTGCCGCAATGGATACAAGGCAAAAGTTGCAGAGTTACACTTAATATTATAAATATTTTTTAACGTAGGACAACGTGGGAAAATAACACGTGATCCCATGTGGTGCATGATGTATATGTGCACATGTGCGGTTACGCGCGGAGCAAAGGAGATGCCAAGAGTGAAAGAAGATGTCTGTGACTGGTTGCGCCGAGATTGAAGAACGGCCCGGTCGAGGTGAACAAGATACGGTTTGAGGCAAAAGCCGCCGGCTATACCAGAGGTGAACTTCGGGAGGCTAAGCGGATTTGTGGCGTAACGGTGGACAACAATTGGAGCCGAGAACACCCGTTTACGGATCAGTGGCTTTGGTCTCTTCCGGAGGGTGAAACATGAAAGAATCTGAAATTGAGGCCCGGCTTGTCCGAGGGTGAAGGCCCTGGGCGGGGTGGCCTATAAGTTCGTGAGCCCCGGCAACGTAGGCGTGCCTGACCGGCTGGTGGTTCTCCCCGGCGGGCGGGTGATCTTCGTGGAGCTGAAGGCGGAGGGTGGGCGGCTGAGCCCGATGCAGCGCCAGCAGCTGGCCCGGCTCCGCCGGCTGGGGGCAGATGCCCGGGAGGTAAAGAGCGAAACCGGGGTGGCCCGGTTCCTGGAGGACTGCTGTAATCTGCTGGAAGGAGGTGATGCCCAATGAAGTTCATCCCGCATGAGTACCAGAAATACGCGATTGACCGCGTAGTGGCCGATCCGGCACTGGGGCTCTTCTTGGAGATGGGGTTGGGCAAGACGGTGATCACCTTGACCGCCATCAACGAGCTGCGCTTCCACCGCTGGGCGGTGTCCCGGTGTCTGGTGGTGGCCCCCAAGAAAGTAGCAGAGGCCACATGGAGCGCGGAAGCCGCCCAATGGGATCATCTGAAGCACCTGCGTATCATCCCGGTGCTGGGCAGCGCGCAGAAGCGCATCCAGGCGCTGAACACCCCTGGGGACATTTGGGTCATCAATCGTGAGAATGTGCCCTGGCTGGTGGACTACTACCGCAACGGCTGGCCCTTCGACATGGTGGTGCTGGATGAAAGCAGCAGCTTCAAGAACGCCCAGAGCAAGCGGTTCAAAGCATTGAAGCTGGTGCGCCCCCGGATCGCCCGGCTGGTGGAGCTGACGGGCACCCCGGCGCCCAACGGGCTGGAGGACCTGTGGGCGCAGATCTATCTGATAGACGGCGGCGCCCGGCTGGGCAAGACCATTTCCAGCTACCGGGAGGCGTTCTTCACGGAGGATCGGGCCCACCCAGGCCAGCAGTATCGTACTTATAGCCCGCAGGACGGGGCCGACCGCCGTATCCGGGAGGCTATCTCTGACATCTGCGTGAGCATGAAGGCGGAGGACTATCTGACCCTGCCGGACTATACCGAGGACATTGTCCCCGTTGTGCTGGACGCCAAAGCAAAGCGGGCCTATGACAAACTGGAGCGGGACATGCTGCTGCAAGTGGATGAGGCTACAATTACGGCCCAATCTGCCGCGGTGCTGAACGGGAAGCTGCTGCAGCTGTGCAGTGGGGCGGTCTATGACGAGAATGGCCAGACTGTTGAGGTTCACGCCTGTAAGTTGGAGGCGTTCCTGGAGGTGGTGGAGCGGTTGCATGGGGGAGCATGCCCTGGTGTTCTACTGGTTCCAGCATGAGCGGGACCGGCTGGCGGAGGCGCTGAAGGGCTCCGGCCTGCGGGTACGGTATATCACGGGGCAGAGGACGCGCAGGCGTGGAACGCTGGACAGGTTGACCTGTTACTGGCCCACCCGGCCTCCTGCGGTTATGGCCTCAACCTCCAGGCAGGGGGCCACCATATCGTGTGGTACGGCTATCCCAACTGGGCGCTGGAGCTTTACCAGCAGGCTAACGCCCGGCTGCACCGGCAGGGACAGCGGCACCCGGTCATTGCGCACCACTTGGTGGTGCAGGGTGGCATGGACATGGCCGTGGTGGCGGCCCTGCACGACAAGGGGGATACACAGGAGGCGTTGATGCAGGCGCTGAAAGCAAGGATTCAGAAAGCGAGGACAGCATGAGCAGACCAAAATATCCGTGGTGGGGCTATGTCCGGGAGATCCTTCGGCGGTACCCTGACCACACAACAGAAGCCGAAGCCGCGGCGGTTACATCTGCGATAGCACAGACGGGGCAGATGCCAGAGGGGCAAAGCCGTCTTGCCGTGATCGGCATGGTGTTTTTCCGCAAGACCCACACACTTCAAGGAGCGGCGCTAGAGGTGCCATGCGGGTACGAGACCGCGAAGCGGTGGCAACGGTCATTCCTGATGTTGGTAGCGCAGAAACGCGGGTTACTGGACTAAAAGAATAACCACAAAAGCCAAACACTTGATGTAGGATGGAGACGTGGAGGTGTATACCTCTGCGCCTCCTTTTCTACCGCCCGGCACCGAGGCGGGTAATATCGGGCCCCTACGCTGCTGCTTACTGCACGAGGTAGGCGGTGGCACCAAGAATCGACTGAGAGAGGTGGTGAGCCCGTTGTGGCGAAAGGCAAGTATCAGCGGTGGCTGGAGCCGGACGGACTCTTGCTGCTGGAAGGATGGGCGCGGGATGGGCTGACCGATGAGCAGCTTGCCGAAAAGATGGGGTGCGGTGTACGCACGCTGTATGACTGGAAAGAACGATTTCCGCCGATTTCGCAGGCCCTAAAAAAGGGCAAGGAAATCGTGGATATCCAGGTGGAAAACGCGCTCCTGAAACGGGCCTTGGGTTATGAGTACATGGAGGAGCGGGTGGAGATCAGCGAAAAGGACGGGCGGAAGGTCATCCAGACGACGAAGACCGCGCTGCCGGACACCACGGCACTGATCTTCTGGCTGAAAAACCGCCGGCCGGATGCGTGGAGGGACAAGCCCCAGGAGAAGGCGGAGGCCGCCGGCGAGGGTGGCGGCGTGGTGCTGCTGCCCGCTGTGGCGGAGCTCAGAGAGCCGGGTGACGGCCCATGACCACAGTCTGGGCGCCGCAGCCCAAACAGGCCGCCTTTATGGCGCGGCCGGAGTACGAGGCCCTGTACGGCGGGGCGGCCGGGGGCGGCAAGAGCGACGCCCTGGTCATCGAGGCCCTGCGCCAGGTGGGCGTTCCGCACTACAAGGGCCTTATCCTCCGCAAGACCTTCCCACAGCTGGCCGAGCTCATCGACAAGAGCCTCAACTACTACCCCAGGGCGTTCCCAGGGCAAGGTACAACGCCAGCGCCCACACCTGGACCTTCCCAAGCGGGGCCAAAATCCTGTTTGGATCCATGCAGTACACCAAAGACCGCACCCGGTATCAGGGGCAGGCCTACGACTTCATTGCCTTCGACGAGCTGACCCACTTTACCTGGGAGGAGTATTCCTACCTGTTTTCCCGCAACCGCCCCAACGGGCCGGGGACACGGGTCTACATCCGCGCCACGGCCAACCCCGGCGGCGTGGGCCACGGGTGGGTCAAGGAGCGGTTTGTCACGGCGTCCAGGCCCATGACGACCATCTGGGAGGACGTGAACTGGAGGGAGCCGGACGGGACGGAGCGAAGGGCGCGGCAGAGCCGGATTTTTGTGCCGTCCTCGGTATTTGACAACCCGGCCCTGCTCCGGAACGACCCGAACTATGTGCGCAATCTGGCCTCTATGCCGGAGGCCGAGCGCAACGCCCTGCTGTACGGGGACTGGGATACCTTCTCCGGCCAGGTGTTCACCGAGTGGCGCAACGACCCGGAGCACTACGTGGACAAGAGGTGGACACACGTCATCCGGCCCTTCCGGGTGCCGGATACCTGGCGCATCTGGCGCTCGTTCGACTGGGGCTACGCCAGGCCCTTTTCTGTGGGCTGGTACGCGGTAGACCACGACCGGCGGATGTACCGCATCCGGGAGCTCTACGGCTGCACCGACACGCCCAACACCGGCGTGAAGTGGGAACCGTCCGAGGTGGCGCGGGAGATCCGGCAGATTGAGGCCGAGGACCCCAACCTGAAGGGAAAGCCGGTCAGCGGCGTGGGAGACCCCGCCATCTGGCAGAGCGACGGAACCGAGAGCATCGGTGCCCTGATGGAGCGGGAGCGGGTCTACTTCGAGAAGGGCGACCACAACCGCATCAGCGGAAAGATGCAGGTGCACCACCGGATGGCCTTTGATGAAGAGGGCGCGCCCATGCTCTATGTGTTCGACACCTGCAAGCACTTCATCCGCACAGTGCCCAACCTGGTCTACGACGAGACCGACGTGGAGGACATCAACACTGATGGGGAAGACCATATTTACGATGAGCTCCGATATGTTTGCATGAAAAACCCCATCGCCCCCAGGCGGGAAAACGCCGCCCCGGCGGGTATGACCCCTGGATCTGGCGGAGGCCCGGCAGCAGTATGACCGATACGACTTTTACCGGAGGTATTGAAGAAGCGCGTAGGGTAGGCGCATAGGGGAGCTAAGAGGACATGGAGGCGAAAAAACAGGCTGGGCGAAGCCCAGCGGCATTTTTCGCGGAATGGCCGCTTAGCGACCCGGCCATGCGCCCAACCCGCAGCGTGACAGGAAGCGCGGAGGCGAGCGGAGCAGCCGCACAGCGCACCCCGCAGACGAAACCGCAGCGTAAGCAAACGTGCCAGTGGCACGTTTGCAGCGGAGGCCACAGCGGCTATGCCGCGAGGAGGGAACCCGGATAGAACGCCGGGCGGCCACAAGGGCCGCCCCTACGGGGGCGGAGAGACGGAGCAGAGCGGAGTTTGCGAGGACGAGAGCGCAGAAAGGAGAGCCATGAGAGTGACAGAGGAGCGCGCAGGGGAGGCCGTGCGGCGGCGCTGCTGGATGAGGTGCGCGGCGCGGCCCCTCTGGTGGGGGCCTTCCGCACCGGGCCGGAGGCAAGAGGCCCCATCGGGCGGGAGGAGCTCGCCAAAGCCATCGACACCCTCACCCGCTACAAGCAGGGGAAAGCCAGCCTGGAGACGCGCATCGTGGAGGATGAGCTGTGGTGGGAGCTGCGCCACTGGGAGGCCATCCGCAGGGACAAGAGGAAAGAGGGGAAAGGCCCGGAGCCCTCATCCGCCTGGCTGTTCAACGCCGTCCTCAACAAGCACGCCGACGCCATGGACAACTACCCCGAGCCGGTGGTGCTCCCACGGGAGCACAGCGATGAGAAGAGCGCACGGGCGCTGTCCTCCGTCCTGCCCGTCCTGCTGGAGTACAACGACTATGAGCAGACTTATTCGGACAACTGGTGGGACAAGCTCAAACACGGCACGGCGGCCTACGGTGTGTTTTGGAACCCCGAGAAGGAGAACGGCCTGGGTGACGTGGACATCCGGGAGATCGACCTGCTCAAGCTGTTTTGGGAGCCGGGCGTGACCGACATCCAGAAGTCCCGCAACCTGTTCCTCGCGGAGCTTGTGGACGAGGAGCTGCTGGAGCAGCAATACCCGGAGCACAAGGGGGCACCTGGGCGGAGGGGCCATCGACATCAAGCAGTACGTCTACGACGACACGGTGGACACCAGCGGCAAGAGCGTGGTGGTGGACTGGTATTACAAGAAGCGCAGCCCGGCCGGAAAGACGGTGTTGCACTATGTGAAATTTGTGGGAGACACCCTGCTCTATGCCAGCGAGAACGACCCGGACTACCGGGAGCGGGGCTGGTATGACCACGGCCTCTACCCGGTGGTGCTGGATGTGCTCTTTCCCGAGAAGGGTACGCCGGTGGGCTTCGGCTACGTCGCCATCTGCAAGGATCCCCAGCTCTACATCGACAAGCTCTCGGCCAACATCCTGGAGAACGCCATGATGTCCACCCGGAAGCGGTTCTTCGTCTCCAGCTCCACCGGCGTCAACGAGGAGGAGTTCCTGGACTGGAACAAGCCTCTGGTGCATGTGGAGGGTGAGCTGGACGACCGGCGGCTCCAGGAGATTGTCACACAGCCCCTGTCCGGTATCTACGTGGACATCATCAACATGAAGATCGAGGAGATGAAGGACACCGCCGCCAACCGGGATGTGAACTCCGGCTCAACCGGCTCCGGCGTCACCGCCGCGGCCGCCATCGCCGCCCTCCAGGAGGCGGGCAACAAGGCCAGCCGGGACATGATTGCCGCCAGCTACCGGGCGCACACGGCCATCAATTCCCTGTGCATCGAGCTCATCCGGCAGTTTTACGACGAGAAGCGCACCTTCCGCATCACCGGGCAGGCACCGGGGAGCTACTCCTTCGTGGAGCTCAGCAACGCGGCCATCAAGGAGCAGGAGATCGGCTTCGACAGCCAGGGCGCCATGCTGTACCGAAAGCCCGTGTTCGACCTGAAAATCAAGGCCCAGAAGAAGAACCCGTTCAGCCGGATGGAGCAGAATGAGCGGGCCAAAGAGCTGTACGGCCTGGGCTTCTTCAACCCGGAGCGGGCCCAGGAGGCGCTCGGCGCGCTGGAGATGATGGAGTTCGAGGGCATCGACAAGGTGCGTGAGCAGGTGCAGCAGGGGAGACCCTCCTCAATGTCTGCCAGAAGATGTCCCAACAGCTCGACCAGATGGCGCTCATCATCCAGTCCCTCACCGGGAAGGACATGGGCGTGGCAGGCCAGGAGGGCCAGGCAGGCGGGCAGGTTCCTCCCCGGGAGGAGGCCGGGGCGGCGGGATAGACAGGGCCGCCGTGAAGGCCCAGACCCCCATGACCGGCTACGGGGAGCGGCTGGCGGAACGCAGCACACCCAGCATGGACAGCGTGAGCGGTGCGGCCACGCCCAAGTAGGAGCGCGGAGCCACCGGCCCGACCGCGAGGGAATGCGGGCGCGCATGGGGCCCCCACGGAAGGCGGGACGCCTTTCGTGGGGAGAGGACGAGCAACGGAATGGAGCGGATGCCCGTCGGGAGACGGGCGGAGCGGAATGGAGTTTGTGAGGACGACATGACAAGGGTGCGCGCGATGAGGTGCGGAGACCATTACGCCGTCCATGCCCGGGGGCATGCCACCGGCAGCCCGCAGGTTTGCGCCGCAATCTCCGGCCTGCTGTATGCCCTGGCCGGGTATGCGCGCAACGCCGGGTACGGCCTCAGAGAGCGGCTGGACAGCGGGGATGTTTATATGGAGTTCCGGGGCGGGGCGGGGATGGAGGCGGCTTATGATATGGCCGTGATCGGCCTGATGCAGATTGCAGCCCAATACCCGGAGTATCTGGAGATCGAGGCAGAAAGGAAGGAAACGCAATGACATACACCGATTTGGCAGACATCAACCTGGCCCTGTTCGACGGCGGCGCGCCCGCCGGAGGGGGAGGGCACGGGGGGCGGCCCCCGCAGGCCAGGCTGAGATAAAGGGCGGTTCCCAGGCAGCCCCGGTAACACCCGCCGGGGAAGACCGGGCGGTACCAGTGTTCTCTACGGGAAGCAGCCGCCGCCCAGCAGCAGCTCCAGAAATGGTACGCCGAGGGCGAACAGCTCAAGGCCGATTATCCGGACTTCGACCTGGGCACAGAGGCCAGGAACCCACAGTTCCTCTCCATGCTCAAATCCGGCGTCCCCGTGAAGCTGGCCTATGAGGTGCTGCACATGGACGGCATCAAGGCCGGGGTGGCCCAGGCCGCCGCCCAGCGCACGGAGAAGCAGGTGGTGGACGGCATCCGCGCCAAGGGGGCCAGGCCCCCGGAGAACGGCACCGCCGCCCAGAGCGGCTTCACCGTGAAGGACGACGTGTCCAAGTTAACCAAGAAAGACCGGGCGGAGATCGCCCGCAGAGCGGCGGGCGGGGCGAGCGCATCACGTTCTGACCCCGCGCGAGAAAGGAGACAACATGAAGGATCTGATTTTGCTGCCCGTCGTACTCGAGCTGTTCGACGGCGCGGCCAACACCAACGTGACCACCGATGGGGACCTGTCCACGGAGATGAAAACCTACTACTCCGACTACCTCATCGACCTGGCGGAGCCCGAGCTGGTGCACGACCAGTTCGGCCAGAAGCACCCCATCCCCAAAAACGGCGGCAAGATAATCGAGTTCCGCCAGTACGACCCCCTGCCCGAGATGACCGCCCCCCTCACCGAGGGCGTGACCCCCGACGGCCAGTCCATGAGCGTCAAGGCCATCACCGCCGAGGTGAAGCAGTACGGCGGGTATGTCACCCTCTCCGACCTGCTGATGCTCACCGCTATCGACAACAACCTGGTGCAGGCCACCAAGCTCATCGCCTCCCAGGCCGGCCGCACCCTGGACACCATCACCCGCGAGATTATCAACGCGGGCACGGTGGTCCAGTTCGCGGATGGTAAGGTGGATTCCCGGGACGAGCTGTACTACACCAGCGCGGAGGACAACTGCAACCTGACGGTGGACGCCGTCAAGCGGGCCGTCCGCTTCCTGGAGACCCAGGACGCGCCCAAGATCGACGGCTGGTATGTGGGCATCATCCACCCCTACTGCAAGTACGACCTGATGAAGGACCCCGACTGGAAGAACCCCCACGAGTACGTAGACACCGAGAACGTATACCAGAACGAGATCGGCGAGCTCTATGGCGTGCGCTTCGTCCAGTCCAGCCGGGCCAAGGTATTCTCCGGTGCTGACCTGGCCAGCGACAGCCGCACCCTGCTGGTCAACGGCGCAAGCGTGACCAGCACCAAGACCGTCCCATTCGACGGCGGCGCGGTAAAGGCCAGCGCCCTGGTGGGCCGGATGGTCAGCATCGGCGGCACCGTCACCCGCGTGACCGCCAACACCACCAGCCAGCTCACCGTGGAGGACGACGTGACCGCCTCGGACAACGACGTCATCTACCCCGCCGAGGGTGGCAAGGGCGGCGCGGACGTCTACTCCCACCCTCATTCTGGGCGACGACGCCTATGGCGTGACGGAGATCACCGGCGGCGGCCTTCAGCACATCGTCAAGCAGCTGGGCTCCTCCGGCTCCGCCGACCCCCTGGATCAGCGGGCCACCTGCGGCTGGAAGGCAACCAAAACGGCGGAAATCCTGGTGCCCCAGTACATGGTGCGCATCGAGACCACCGCAACGAAGTGAGGAGGACAGGCATGAGCACACAGAAGAAGCTCCCCGCCAACGAGGAGCTGGTGGAGTATATGGCCCCGCTGATCGGCGCGGCCACCAAGAAGGATGTCATCGTGGGCGTCAACGGCGAGACCATCCGCATCAAGCGGGGTGTCCCCGTGAAGATCAAGCGGAAGTTCCTCAAGGTGCTCCGCCAGGCGGCGGCCCAGGAGTACGCGGCCTATCAGGTCATGGAACAGGCGCAGAAGGGCTCGGCAGTGGCCCTGGCGAAGATGTGAGGAAGTGCGGCGAGGCGGAGAGGGGGCGGCCCGAACTGCCCCGCCGCGCTCCCTTTTCCGGAGGTGTTTTTATGAAAATCAAAGAGGCTATCGCCTCCGCGCGGAAGCTCAGCGGCAATGCCGTGGACGACGCCGCCCTCTGCCGGTGGCTCAGCGAGCTGGACGGGCGGCTGATGCTGGACTTCTACAAGGGCTCGGAGTGGATGTCCTATTCCCTGCCCCAGGACGAAGACCACGAGCTTCTGGTCCCCTTTCCCTGGGACGAGTTGTATGTCCACTACCTGGAGGCCATGGTCTACTACTCCAACGGGGAGTTTGACCGCTACCGCAATAGCTATGAGATGTTCAACAAGAAGGAGCTGGACTACCGCCAGTGGTATGCCCGCAACCAACTGCCCACCACCCTGGAGGCCTTGGAGAGGCGGGACTGCACTGTAGTGACCGAGGGGCGCGGCAGCCGGCCGTTCTGGTATCTGAGCGCCTATGCCCTGGCCGTGAAGCACGGCTATCAGGGCACCGAGGCGGAGTGGCTGGAGGATATCAGGGGAGAGCGGGTGCAGCTGCGCTACAACGAGGACACTGACGCCCTGGAATGGAAGTACGAGGACGGGGGCGCATGGGCCGAGCTGATGGACATCGACGCCATTCGGGGGCCCGTGGTGGACGGCACCCTGGAGCAGGCCAACGCCGCAAAGGAGGCGGCGGAAACAGCACAGGCGGGTGCGGAAGCGGCGCAGGAAGCCGCCGAGTCGGCCCGGACGGGTGCGGAAACCGCCGCGGCCTCTGCGGCGGAGCTGGCGGCAGCCGCCGGAAAGAGCGCCGCGGCTGCGGCGCAGGATGCGCAGAATGCCGCAGCCGCGAAGACGGGAGCGGAGAGCGCGAGAGACGCCGCAGAGGCAGCAAAGAGCGAAGCGCAGGAATCGGCGGCTTCTGCCCAGGAGAGCGCCGCCACGGCGCGGCAGGAAGCAGGGAAGGCCGTGGACAGCGCCGCGGCGGCGGCGGGCAGCGCAGAAGATGCGGCGAAAAGCGCGGAGGCAGCGGAAGCTGCTCAAAAGGCGGTATCGGATTCGGCCACAGCGGCAGAAGCCGCGCGCAAAGGCGGCAGAGGCGGCCGCGGCCCAGGCGGCCGGAGATGCGGATGCCGCAGAGGAAAGCGCATCGGCCGCAGCGGGCAGCGCCTCCACGGCGTCCCAAAAAGCGGAAGATGCAGGCGCGAGCGCGGCAGCGGCGGCGGGAAGTGCATCCCAGGCTTCCGAAAGCGCGGCCCAGGCAGGCGAGAGCGCAGAGGGGGCGGCGGCCTCCAGAGACGCCGCGGTTATGGCCCAGGGCAAGGCGGAGACTGCACGGACGGCGGCGGAATCCGCAAAGACAGCCGCAGAGGCGGCGAGATTCCGCGGTCACGGCTTCGGAGACGGCGGTGAGTGCGAAGGAAACCGGCAGTCAGCGCCAAGAACGGCGCAGAGGCGGCGGCTG
>VOFI01002815.1_pt1 | contig 47700 bp, 67 predicted proteins | sample 5384131 | NCBI WGS metagenome assembly VOFI01 (sample SAMN12384728, study PRJNA508395) | human gut metagenome | isolation source: healthy gut H | host: Homo sapiens
ATAACAACTTTCTCGTGCAGTTTTCTGATATCTCCATGTTTCTTCTTATATTTCTCAATCAGAGCCTGAAGACTTGCAGAAATAAAGAAATACTGCTGTTTCAAACGAAGCTCTTTTCCTGAATAATGATTGTCATTCGGATAAAGGACATCAACGATCAGTTTTGCAAGGTTCTCCTGCTCTACTGCTTTGTGATAATTTCCTCTGTCAAACTCGTCCAGCTTGAAATCTGTGATCGGTTTTGCATCCCATACACGCAGTGTATTTACTACATGGTTACCATATCCAACGATCGGCATATCATACGGAACAGCCATAACAGACTCATAATTTTCCTGGATAAATTTATCTTTTCCTGTTACAGGATCTTTCTCGAAACGGATATTTCCGCCAAAGCGTACTTCTTTTGCGTATTCTTCACGGCGAATTTCAAATGGATTTCCTTCTTTCAGCCAGTTATCCGGTACTTCTACCTGATATCCATTTTCAATTTTCTGCTTGAACATACCGTAACGGTAACGGATTCCACAGCCGTATGCCGGATAATTCAATGTTGCAAGAGAATCAAGGAAGCATGCTGCAAGACGTCCCAGACCACCGTTTCCAAGTGCCGGGTCCGGCTCTTCATCTTCGATCACGTTGAGGTCAATATTCATCTCTTCCAACGCTTCTTTTACCTCTTTATATGCTGTCATATTGATGAGGTTGTTACCTAATGCACGTCCCATCAGGAACTCCATGGACATATAATAAACAGTCTTTGCATCTGTCTCATCGTAACGCTTCTGCGTCTCGATCCAGTCATCAATAATAACATCCTTAACTGCATAAGAAACCGCCTGAAATAACTGCTGAGGTGTAGCTTCATCGATTGTTTTTCTATAAAGTGTCTTAACGTTATCCTTTACTGCCGCTTTAAAAGCCTTTTTCTCGAATCTTTTACTGAACATGTTTATTACTCTCCTTTTTTCTCAACACCCATTGTAACTGCTTCACCGTTGATCTTCCACTCTTTCACGTAACCAGCCGGCTGTGCTTTTTACAACTTCATCCGCAAGTACCTCACCTGCGATCAGTGTATTGTTCTTTTCGAAGACAGCTTCTGCCTTTTCACTACCCTCGTATGTAACTTTGATTCTGTCCATAACTTCGAAATCAGCTTCTTTTCTCATTGTCTGGATCTTGCTGATGATCTCACGTACAAATCCCTCTTCCAGCAGCTCTGGTGACAGGTTTGTATCGAGAACAACTGTGATTCCGTTGTCATTTACAGATTCATATCCTTCAATCTGTGCTGTATCGATCAGAAGATCTTCCTTTGAAAAGTTCAATTCTGTCCGTTTACATCCAGTTTGAGTGCACCTGTAGCGTTGAGCTCATCCATTGCTGCATTTCCATCGATGTCGTTGAGCGCCGCTTTGATACCACCTAACATCTTACCATATTTCGGTCCGACTGTCTTTAATTGTGGTTTAAAACTATAAGAAGTAAAGTCTCTTACATCATCTGTAAATTTAACATTTTTAACATTCAGCTCGTCTGCAACGATCTCCTGATAGAATTCCGGAAGATCAAAGTCTGCTTTCACAAACATCTTTCCGATCGGCTGACGGTTCTTGATGTTGGATGCATTACGGCATGCACGTCCCATAACAACAAGGTCAAGAACATGTTCCATGTTATTTTCAAGTTCTTTGTCAATCTGCTCTTCATGAACTTCTGGGAAGTCACAAAGGTGAATACTTTCCGGAGCATCCTTATCAATGCTGCGAACCAGGTTCTGATAAATCTCTTCTGTCATGAACGGGATCATCGGAGCTGCTGCCTTTGATACCGTAACAAGGGCTGTATACAGAGTCATGTAAGCATTGATCTTATCCTGTTCCATTCCCTTTGCCCAGAAACGCTCGCGGCTTCTTCTTACATACCAGTTACTCAAATCATCTACGAAATCCTGAAGCACACGTGCTGCCTCCGGGATTCTGTAATTGCCAAGATTATAATCCACATCTTTTACCATGGTATTCATCTTGGAAAGAATCCATTTATCCATAACCGGAAGCTTATCGTAATTTAATGTATACTTTGTAGCATCAAAATTGTCAATATTTGCATAAAGCACGAAGAATGCGTATGTATTCCACAGAGTTCCCATGAACTTACGCTGTCCTTCCTGAACAGCCTTTCCGTGGAAACGATTCGGAAGCCACGGAGCACTGTTGATATAGAAATACCAGCGGATTGCATCTGCTCCGTATTTCTCCAGTGCATCAAACGGATCGACCGCAGTTCCTTTAGACTTACTCATCTTCTGTCCATTTTCATCCTGAACATGTCCAAGAACAATAACGTTCTTATAAGGAGCTTTGTTGAAGATCAGAGTTGAAATCGCAAGCAGTGAGTAGAACCATCCACGAGTCTGGTCTACCGCCTCTGAGATGAAGTCTGCCGGGAACTGTCTCTCAAACAGATCCTGATTTTCAAATGGATAATGATGCTGTGCAAATGGCATGGATCCACTGTCGAACCAGCAGTCGATCACTTCTGGCACACGGTGCATTTTTTTTCCACAATTCGGGCAGTTGATCGTCACTTTGTCAATGTATGGGCGGTGCAGCTCAATATCATCCGGGCAGTTATCGGACATTGATTTCAGTTCTTCAATGCTTCCGATAGAGTGCATATGTCCACACTCACACTGCCAGATATTCAGTGGTGTTCCCCAGTAACGGTTACGGCTGATTCCCCAGTCCTGAACGTTCTCGATCCAGTCACCGAAACGTCCTTTACCGATACTTTCCGGAATCCAGTTAATTGTGTTATTATTTCTGATCAGATCTTCGCGAACTGCTGTCATCTTGATGAACCAGGACTCACGAGCGTAGTAGATCAGTGGAGTATCACATCTCCAGCAGTGAGGATAGCTATGCTCGAACTTCGGTGCATCATAAAGAAGTCCTCTTGCATCCAGATCCTTTAATACTTCCGGATCAGCCTTCTTCACAAACAGACCGGCGAACGGTGTAGATTCTGCCATATCACCCTTCTCATCTACAAGCTGTACGAATGGAAGATCATATTTTCTTCCTACATTCGCATCATCTTCACCAAATGCAGGTGCGATGTGAACAACTCCTGTACCATCTGTAAGAGTTACATATTCATCACATACAACATAGAATGCTTTCTTGCGCTGTTTTGCAGCCTCGTCTGCTGCACACTGATACAACGGCTCATACTCTTTTCCTTCCAGATCAGTTCCCTGGTAAGTCTCAAGAATTTCATAAGCATCTTTGCCTTCTTCTGCAAGTCTTCCAAGAACTGTGTCAAGCAGTGCGCAAGCCATATAATATACATGTCCGTCTGCTGCCTTAACCTTTGCGTAATCTTCTTTCGGATTTACACAAAGTGCAAGGTTGGATGGCAGAGTCCATGGAGTTGTTGTCCATGCAAGAATATACGCATCCTCGTCTTTGACTTTAAAGCGGACGATTGCAGAACGCTCCTTAACATCTTTGTATCCCTGAGCCACTTCTTGTGCAGAAAGCGGTGTTCCACAACGAGGGCAGTAAGGTACAATCTTGAATCCTTTATAAAGAAGTCCTTTATCCCAAATTTTCTTCAAAGCCCACCACTCGGACTCGATGAAATTGTCGTTATACGTTACATATGGATTATCCATATCAGCCCAGAAACCAACGGTCTTTGAGAAATCTTCCCACATTCCTTTGTATTTCCATACACTCTCTTTACATTTCTTGATAAATGGTTCAAGACCATATTTCTCAATCTGATCTTTTCCATCAAGACCAAGAAGCTTCTCAACTTCAAGCTCTACCGGAAGACCATGTGTATCCCATCCGGCCTTTCTTGGAACCATATATCCCTTCATTGTTCTATAACGAGGAATCATATCTTTAATAACTCTTGTAAGAACATGTCCTATATGAGGCTTACCATTCGCTGTTGGAGGTCCGTCATAGAAAATATAATCCGGACATCCTTCTTTTTCATCCATACTTTTCTGGAAGATTTCATTATCATCCCAGAACTTTTCAACTTCTTTTTCACGGCTGACAAAATTCATGTCAGTTGAAACTTTCTTATACATGTTCTTATCCTTTCCTGAGTTTATTTTATGATTCTTAAAAAAAGAAAGGCTTCCGTCCTGTAATAGGACGAAAGCCTGAACTTCTCTCGTTAAACCACCTGTTACATCATACTTAGGTCTGATTTCTGACCTGCATATGGTATCCTTTAACGCCGGACACGCGTCAGTCCTTACTCTCCATTTCTACATCTGTTTCAGGAACTGCTGCTCTGGAGTGATCTTCAAAAATCTCTTACTTGCACCGGACTCCCACCATCTCCGGCTCGCTGTAACGTTCGGATAAATCCTACTGTCTCCGTCATCGCTTTACCTGTGAACTTCTACACACGGCTTATTATAAAGAGATTCTCGCTTCTAGTCAAGGTTTATTATGATAAAAAAGTGCGAAAAAACGTTGTTTTCAGCGTTCTTTCGCAAATTTCTGTTTTCTTATCTGCGGCGTTTCTTCTTTCTTTTCACATTACCACTCTTTGCATTTCTTCTTTTTCCTTTTTTTCTTCTGCGACGTCTTATCTGCTTCCGGTAATTCGCAAGTACAACAATGATGATCAATAAAATCACAACTGCAATTACAACTCCGATCACAATTTTCATAAACTTTGAAATCCCGGTTACGACAGTTGAAGTTGTCTTATCTTTCTTTTTTCCCAAAACAGCTGCACTGCTTTCCTCTGTTTTTTCTATCGCAGCTTTCACACTGCCTACTTCCTGCCCTTTATAAGTAAATGTTACTGTTCCGGATCCATCCTTGTTGCTGTCTTCCTTCACTTCTGCTTTCACATCAGAAAATTGTGCACTCTTCGGAAGTACGATATAAGCATCTTCATCTTCATAAGACTTCACACCTTCCGGAAGCTTCTGATCCTTCAAAGATATTTTCGAAAAATTACTGTAAGCATAATCAAACATCGCACGAGTATCTATATAAGCATCATTTCCAAAATCATAAAGTACAACCGCAACAAGCTGCATATCTCCGTTATCTGCCATTGTCACAAGCGTTGTTCTTGCCTGATCTGTGTAGCCGGTCTTACCGCCCTTGCAGTATTCATAATAATTATCATTCTGTGGCCAGAGCATCTTGTGCTTCTGCTGAAAAGTACGTTCTTCATTCACCAGATTCGTTACCGGAATCGTATGGCTTAACGATTGGGAAATTGTCCGGAACGCTTCCTTCTGATAAACTGCTGCACCAATTCTTGCCATATCATGCGCCGTTGTATAATGTTGTTCATCATGAAGTCCGTTCGCATTCGTCCAGTGTGAACCTGTACATCCAAGTTTTTCTGACTCATCATTCATCGCCTGAATAAATGTGTCATAACCTCCGCCCATCTTCTTGCCAACACTCTCAGCTACTGCATAAGAGACCTCATTTGCCGATGCCAGCAGAACGGCATAGAGCGCATCTTCCATACTGATCTGCTCCCCCCGGCGTCATGCCGATATGGGCATCGCCATATTCCAGAAAGGAGATGCTGTCCTGGGAAAATTCTACCGTATCTGTAAGCTCTGCATTGTCCAACGCAACCAATGTTGTCAAAAGTTTCGTAATACTCGCCGGATAATGCTTCTTTTCAATCTGCTTGCTATATAAAACCGCCCCACTATTCATATCCATAACGATTGCGGAATCCGCATAAGTTGCCGGTCCCTGTGGCCAGTTCTCCACACTGTTTGAATCTGGTGCGATCGCATAACAGTTCTGACGCTGTGTCTCCCTGTCTTCTTCCTCTGTCTGAGTTGAATCTGTTGTGGCTGCCGCCGTTTCTTCCTCAGCAAATGTCTGTACTGACGGCATCAATATCATAGATGCCGCCAGGAAAAGAGACAGACAGCGCTTTCCGTATTTCTTAAAATTTATCATAAAGGAAATCCTCCAGTTGTTTGAATTCATAACGCAAAAATCCCCACAGACCTTTCATCTGTGGGGAATCTGTAGTTTTATTATAAGTCGCAACAACTTTTTTTTCAATCATAATTTATCACTTTTAAAATCACTAATTCTACCAAGAATTTTTCAACTACTCTATGTAAAATTTCGTCCTGTACTCTACTAGCTTTGCAAATAAAATTTCAAGAATGATAAACATCAATGTCATAGACTCAAAATTGGTCTCCTCCAATACAGTGACTTCCTCTATATTTACAAACAAATTTTTGGTGCTCATTCTGGCCAGTGTATTATTCCCATATCGAGTCAAAGAGATTGTTGTCACACCTTTGCTGTTCGCCTGAATCATAATATTACGTATAAAATCACTTTCTCCTGATTTTGATACAACAAAAAAAGATATCATCCGGCTTCATCAGTTTTACAACTTTGCGCACTTCACCCTCCGCCGGAATATCATTAACCAGAATATTCAACGACAACATCATTCTCTGAAATTCCCGGCAGACTGATTTCTGCAGACTCCCCGTCCCATACATAAAAATTCTTTTTCGCATTATATAAAATCTGACAGATATCATCGTAGTTCTGTGACTGGAAATGATGTATGGCCTTGATATTGCTGTCACATATCAAGGATACCAAATTACGTGACACAGGCACTTCGTCTTCTTCCAGTTCAAAGCGCAGACAGGCTTTTTAATTCACTATAGCCGGATAAGCCAATCTTCTGTGCAAAACGCATGACCGTACTCCGAGATACATTGCATAACTGTGCGAGTGCTTCAATCGTCATGTTCAGACATTGTTCTTTATTTTGAGTAATATACCGCCAGATAATAAGATCATTTGATTCAATTCATCATAATGTCTGCTGACTAACGCCTCTAATTTCATGCCATCACCTCATTTTCTCGATTATTTATTATTTCTATACTATCACAATCTTCTTATTTATTCCACAATTCTTCCCTGCTCCTTCCTGCTTAACACAAAAAAAAAAACTGCTGCGCTACTGCACACCAGTTTTTTCTTTAGACGCAATCGTATTTCTACTATGTCTTTTATTTTATTATGAAAGTTCCGGCCAGTATTCTTTGTTTGCCTCAATCAGCTCATCCAGAATCTTCTTTGCAATCTTTTGCACTTGGTACCGTCTTACTTAACGTAAGTGCCTGCCACAACTTCAGATAGGAATGTTCCATCCACGCATCTACCGTAAGTTTCTCAACCGCTACCTGCTGCTCCATAAGTCCCTTCTGGAACTCTGGAATCTTTCCTACTGCCAGTGGCTCCGGTCCGTTACTTCCAACAAGACATGGAATCTCAACCATTGCTTCCGGATCAAAATTGGAAATTGCTCCGTTGTTTGGTACAATCAGAAGCATTCTTTTTTTTTGTATTAAATGCAAGTGCGCATGCCAGATCGACAATAAATGTTGCATGTGCTCCGACTGCAAAAGTATATCCTTCCGCACTACCTTTTTCGATAATGCCTTTCGCCGTATCAAATACTTCTTTCTCACGAGAATCCATTACTTCGTTTGCTCTCGTATATTCTTTGTTTGAATGCTCTACAACTTCATCCTGAAGCAGATAATATTTAAGGTACGTGTTCGGTACTGTCTCTGGATCCAATGCGTAAACATCTTTTGCCATCAGATAAGTATCTTTCCAGCTCTGGGCACGGTGCTGATAATCTTCCGTCTCCTTCGCATATCCTTTTTCTTTCACAAATGCCTTCAGTTCAGGCATCAGATCCTTTCCTGCTTTATCTGTAATGCTTGTCCACCATCCAAAATGGTTTAATCCATAATATTTTACTATCATTTCTTTTCTTGATTCCAGATTTAGGATATTTGCCATAATATTTTCCAGTGCAACTGGCATATCACAGATATTGATAATTCTTGAATTCGGACGGAGTCTTCTTGTCGCTTCTGCCACAATCGCTGCCGGATTGGAATAGTTCAGCATCCATGCCTCTGGTGAATATTTCTCCATGTAATCAAGAATCTCCAGAACACCTGCAATGGATCTCATTCCATATGCGATTCCTCCCTGGTCCGCAAGTCTCCTGTCCAACAACATCATATTTCAGCGGAATCTTTTCATCCAGTTCACGCATCGCATAAAGTCCGACTCTGATATGTGCAAATACAAAATCAATGTTCGTAAATGCCTCTTCCGGATCTGTTGTATAAGAAAACTTAATCTCCGGATGCTGCTCTTTCATCATAATTTCCATTGCTTTTCCGATTGGCTCCTGACGAGACGCAAGATTGTCATATAATTTAATTTCTTCTACCGGGAATCGATAAGACTCCTCGCAAGCATTAATACAATTCCTGGTGTATAAGTACTTCCGCCTCCGGCGATTGTAATGTTAAATTTTTTCATTATATTTTCCTCTTTTTTCTATTATTTCTACAGTAATTTTTCAAATTCTTCTCTTACGTTGGGAACACTCAGACCAACAATAACCTGAAGCGCTGTTCCATTTCTCACAACACCATGCGCGCCATTTTCTTTGAAATATGCATCCGGCAGTACCTTATCAACATCCTTCACCGATACACGAAGACGGGTAGCACAGTTTGTTACATCGATGATATTTTCTTTTCCGCCAAGACCTTCCATATAAACTTCTGCTGCTATCTGATATTTGTTGTCTGAACTATTTTCTTTCTTTGCTTTGTATTCTTTCTTTGTATACAGTTTACTTTCTTCATCATCTGCTTCTCTTCCCGGTGTCTTCAGATTCATCTTAAGAATCAATGCACGGAACAGTACAAAATAGATGGCTGAGAAAATCAATCCAATCACAATCTGAAGTACATAGCTTCCACCATGTGTGCTCCAAAGAGGTACCCAGTTCAGAGACGCATTCTGGATCAGTCCCAAACTGAAATCTCCACTGATTCCACATGCAAATGTGATTGCTGACATCAATCCTGCAAGAACTGCATGACACAGATACAAAACAGGAGCGATAAAAAGAAATGTAAATTCCAGTGGCTCTGTAATTCCTGTGAACATTGCTGTAATCAATACCGGAATTAAAAGTGCAAGTACTTTCTTTTTCTTATTTGGTTTTGCTGTCACATAGATTGCTCCGCTGATTCCAAGTGGTGCAAACATCTTACTCATACCTGTAAGAGCGAATCCTCCTGCCGGGAACATTGCTGCAAGAGAACCTTTCATAGAAGCGAATTCTGAAAGATGCGCAACCCAGTATGCCTTGATTCCACCGTCAACAATTGCTGAATCATATAAAAATGGAGCGTAAATGAAATGATGAAGTCCAAACGGAATCATCAATCTTTCAAGAATGTATACATCCCTACTCCGAAGACTCCTGTGCTTGCAAGAAAGCTCTGCACACTGGCAATTCCATCCTGTACATGTGGCCAGATCAGGCATGCAAGAACAGAAACAGGAATCATAACAAAGAATCCAATTAGTACAACCATTGGAGAACCTTTGAATGTCTCAACATATTTCGGCACTTCCATGTCAAAAAACTTATTATGAAGATAAACTGCAATTCCTGCAATGATCAGTGCTCCAACAATTCCCATATCCAATGTTCTTACACTGGCAATTGTTGCAAGTCCGCTTGTTCTTTCTACAGATTCAAAATCAACACCAAAAACCGGCCCCCAGTACTGCAAAATAGAACTTGTCAGATAAAGAAAGGTAGCATAGATTACAAATATCTCAAGACATGCTCTTGCCTGCTGTTTCTTTGCAAGTGATACCGGAAGACCAATTGCAAATATCAATGGCATCTGTTTAAATACCGTGTTTGCTCCATTATAAATGATATCCCAGACCTTGTACCAGGTAGTCTCAGGATCTGCCAAAGATCCAAATACCAGATTATTCTTAAATAAAGTTGCGAAACCCACAATAATTCCAAAGACTGCAAAAAATAACACCGGCGTGAACATCGCTCCACCAAAGCGCTGTACTTTTTTGCATCAAAGTACTTTTCTTTTCACTCATATCCTCATTCCTCCTACGTAACTTGTTTACAACTGTTTACAAATTCTCTGTCATCAACAGTGTTTTTTTCATTCATGAATTACTCTGTACATATAATACATACACTCTGGCGTTTCAACAATACTTTTTGTACATTATGCCCCCTTCACAGCGTTAGATCTCTTTCACATTTTCTGTGACATTTCACATTTCCAATCCTGCTGATTCAAAAAAGAGGGCGCGGATTCATCATTTGATATGTGGTGATATCAACGAATAAATCCACGCCCTCTTTTTCATTCATTTTTTCTCTATTGAATCTCATACATCATAATCTGCGCCTCTTCTGCCTCTACCAGAAGACTGTCTGCCTTTGGATAAAATCGTGTGGAAAATACAGCTTCTCCATCATTCACAAACACTTCCACGGAAGAATGATCTACCAAGATTTCTACATCTGTAACAGAATCCAATGCAATATAACGCATTCCTCTTCCGGCAGATACTGAATTCTTATCCTGGCTTGTAAAATGCATCTCGAATCTTCCATTTTTGTACTCAAGAATCAATTCTTCATCAATCACTGTCCTGAATTCATTGTTCTGAATGCCCGAGATATTCACATCATAGACTTTATATCCATCTTTTTTTCAACATTCCGGCTGACTTATCCACAAGAGTTTTCTTCTTTTTTTGCAATTCTCTGACCGGTCTCTGACAAACTTTGCCATCTTCTACAAATACTTCTCTCGGAAAAGTGAAGCAGTGCTGCCACCCTTCTGCGATCGTCGGATTGGTATATTCTTCACAATCCGGCATTCCCATCCAACTGATATGGATTCTTCTGCCATCTTCTGTCTCAAAGCTTTGTGGGGCATAGTAATCAAATCCATAGTCCCAAAGCTGATACTCGGAGAGTTTATAGTCTTCCAGAATATCCCCATCTACTAGGAAGTATCCGGACTGATAAACATTTCTGTCGTCCCAGATACCACCCTCAAGTCCCTGCACAGACGCCGAGAGAATTTTTGTTCCGTCTACCTCAAAATAATCCGGACATTCCCACATGTATCCGAATGGTTCTTCTGATTCCACGCGGCTTCTGAAATTCCAGTTGATTTTATCTTTTGACTCAAAGATCAATGCCTGTCCGACATCTTCTTTTGTACGCGCACCCTGAATCATGTAGTAAGTATCTCCTTCTTTCCATATCTTCGGGTCACGCACATGGCAGGTCAGATCTGACGGATAATCAACATTTCTCATTAGTTCTTTCTTCGGACCGAATGTCTTTCCATCCTCACTGACAACAAGAACCGTATTTGACTCGCGTCCTGTGTTGATATAGTCAAAATCTCCGTCTTCCAACTTTACATTACCTGTATAGTAAACATACATTTTGTCATCTTCGATAAATGCTGATCCGGAGTATACACCATGACAATCAAATGGCTGATCCGGATATAACTTTACTCCCTGGTATTCCCAGTCGATCATATCTTTGCTTGTATAGTGCCCCCACATCTTTACGCCGCCTTCGGCATTAAATGGAGAATACTGAAAAAATGCATGATAGATCCCATTCAACTGGCACAATCCGTTCGGATCATTGAGCCAGCCAACAGGAGGCATCAGATGCAGCTTCTCACGATAATCCGCTCCTTCTTTCTGCTCTTTTTTCTTTCATCATCTCTTCCGTCATATCTACCAGTTTGATCAGATCCCTTGTTAATGCATTCATGCTCTTGTCTCCCTTTTTTTCCATTTACAGCCGTTCTATTCTGCAAGAATTCTTCTTTGAATAAAACGGCTGTATCTTTTTAATCACTGTTCAATTTATTTCTCAATCTTCATTGCGAGATCAGCTGTTGTAACTGTTCCCGCTGCTGTCTTCTCTACTTTGCTGAAGTCATCTGCATTCGTCAGTATCATCATCGTAGTTGCCGGATGTCCTGCTGCTTTGATAGCATCCAGATCTGCTTCGATCAGCACATCGCCCTTACGAACTTTTGCTCCGTCTGCTACTTTCTTTACAAATCCTTTTCCATCCATGGAAACTGTATCAATTCAATGTGGATCAGAAGCTCTGCTCCTGCTTCTGTTGCAATGCATACTGCATGCCCTGTATCGAAGATATTCATTACTTCACCGTCACATGGTGCTACAATCTTTCCATCTGTTGGCTCAACTGCAATAGTTGTTCCAAGCATCTCTGATGCAAATGTCTCATCTGCGACTTCTGCTGTCGGAACAACAGTTCCATTTACCGGACTTGTGATTTCTTCTACAGAAACAGTTTTTTCAGCAGAGTTCTCTGTCTCTTCCGCATTTGCTTCTGCTTCTTTATTCTCAACCGCTGCCTCTGTCCTGGCTGCCTGAGTTGCAGGCTCTTTATCTTTGTAAATCATGAAGGAGATCACAAATGCTACTCCTACTGAAATTGCCATCTCGATAATGTACTGAAGCGGCTGATTCAGGCAAAGCAGAATACCGAAGATACCTGTTACTCCTGTTCCCTTTGCTCCAAGATGTACAAGTGATGCATACAGAGCTCCACATCCTCCACCAATACATCCTGCGATAAATGGTTTGAAGAATCTTAAGTTTACACCAAAGATTGCCGGCTCTGTGATTCCCATAAATGCACTAAGTGATGACGGGAGTGCAAGGGATTTAACTTTCTGATCTTTTGATTTAATTCCAACTGCTAATGCTGCCGCACCCTGTGCTACATTTGCTGCACTTGCAAGTGGAAGCCAATAAGTTACTCCATATTTTGCCAACTGACCGATGTCAATGGCTGTGTACATCTGATGAATACCTGTTACTACTGTCGGTGCATACAAACCTCCCATGATCAGACTTCCAAGTCCGAGCGGAAGTGTCAGCATCCACTGGATTGCTCCAAGGATCGCATTCTCACCCCATACAAAGATTGGTCCTACAATGGAAAGTGTAAGATATCCTGTCACGAATACGCTGACAAGTGGTGTTACAAACAGGTCAAGTGCTGCCGGAACTACCTTGTGCAGCTTCTTTTCTAATACAGAAAGGATCCATACTGCAATAATAACCGGGATTACATGTCCCTGGTATCCAACCATGTCGATGTGATACAGTCCGAAGAATACGCTCTGTGTCTGCTGTACTCCTTCCGTTGCAACCGTATAAGCGTTCTGTAATGACGGATGAATCATGATCATACCGATAACAGCTCCAAGATACTGGTTTGCACCAAATGCTTTCGCAGCTGAAAATGCAATCAGGATCTGCAGGAATGTATAAGCGATATTACTGAACAGATTCGCAAATACATAAATAGAACTATTTGTATTGATTGTTAAAATCCATTTGCATTCATAAAATCCAGTGCATTCATGATTCCCATCAGGAAACCACTTGCTACGATGGCCGGAATGATAGGTACGAAAATATCACCTAACAGCTTGATGGCCTTCATAAACCAATTCTGCTTCTCTGCCGCTGCTTCCTTTGCCTCAGCTATTGTGCTTGCTGTAATACCTGCGATCGCGATAAATTCATCAAACACTTTATTCACTGTTCCTGTTCCAAGAATAATCTGAAGCTGTCCAGATGCCTCAAATACTCCCTTTACTCCGTCCACATTCTCTATTGCCTCTTTATCAGCCTTACTATTATCTGCGATAACAAGACGAAGACGCGTTGCGCAGTGCGCTGCGGATACAATATTCTTACTTCCACCTACATATCCCAGAATCTCCTGGGCTGTTTTCCTGTAATCCATGATTACGCTCCCTTCCTTCTCTATTTTATGTGTAATCGTTTTCACATTTTATGATTTTATATTAAATAAAAAAATGCCATTTGTAAAGATGGCATTTTTTACTAATTCTGATTCTTCTGTTTTGTTTAACTTGCATTATGCTCTTAGTTACATTCATTCAAATCTATTCACGATCTGGAATCCCAGCTTCATATGCACCGGCACCGGATTTTTCTCTTCAATCTGTTCAAGTAAGAGCTCTGCCCCCTTGATTCCACTCGTTTTATACCCAAAATGAACCGTTGGAATACCGCCTGTCACAGCCCTTAACATCTGATTATCACCAAATCCTGTGACACAGATACCAGACTGTTCCAAAATGTGTAGCATCCTTGCACCAGAATTCTGAACCGACTCCGGAACCTCCTTTTTACTCTGTGCGATCAATGCCTCGATTGCTCCCCGCTGCAATCGTATCTGTTGCGCATGATATGATATCGATTCCATTTTCTTCACTCAACAAATCCACTACTGCTTCATATCCGCCGCTCATTGTAAATTCTGATTCGCGTCTGTACCGATGGTCATCGAAAGTAATCCCGGCTTCCTGAAGTCCCTTGCGGAACCCGTCTTCTCTGGCAGCACCTGCCGCCTTATCTTCACGAGTAACACCAATATATGCAATCTTGCAATCTTCAGGTCTTCCACCATTCCGCTTCAGTGCTTTCAACGCAACTTCTTGTCCCATTGCTCTTCCCGCACCAAAATCATCATGATAGATACAGCTTGCCATTTCCGTCTCCTGTCCCACAACCACAACCGGAACCTTTGATTCTTTTAAAAATCTCCGATGCTCGTCTGTAAGCACTGTACCGATCAGTACAATTCCATCTACCGGATAACTTTCAAAGATTCTCAAATAAATCAGCTCATTCTTTGGCTGATTATCCGTACTTGCAAGAAGCATCTGGTACCCTCTTGCCGAAAGAACCTGTTCAATTCCCGCTGTAATCCGGCTGATTGATTCTGAATTGATCTTCGGAGCCACCACACCGACCAGATGTGCACGTCCGGTTCTTAGGATTCTTGCCTGAGTAGACGGCTGATATCCGTCTTCTCAATCACTTTACGGATCTGTTCCTTTTTCTGTTCACTCACATATCCGCCATTCAAATATCTTGATACTGCTGCGCTGGACACCCCGGCCATCTGTGCAATCTCTTTTATCGTCATTGTATACTGCCTGCCTTTATTTCCCTGATTTTCGAAATTATCCAGATCCATTTCCGCTCTTTTTCTAACTTTGACCTGAATCTGAATGACATTCACATTTTAACATTCAACAGACAAATATGCAACGGCGTTGCGCTACATCATTCTTGATCTATCTGTCCACATCATATAGAAATCCATAAAGTATTACTCTTCCATTCGTCTGATCGTTGGAACAAGTAGATAAGCCAATGATCCTGTCCGCCCCTCCTTTCCTTTTTTCTCAGGAAGACGATACTGCACCGCATGTGCCTTTATATATTCCATCAATTCTTCCAGATTCTCTTTCTTATAATCTTGTGGATTATAAATAACTTCATCATACGCATCCGTCTCCACACAGGCGAACCACTGGATTTTTTCTAACTGTTCATTCAAATATAGCGTACCTGTTTTGTGTGATTCAAAATATTCCTTTTCTTTATAATTCATCACATCCCCAAACATTGCGCCATTATCCATATGGTGACCATATAACAAACTGTAACTGTCAATAAATTTTCTGTCATTTCTGCTATCCAGAAAAATACTTCCTGAAAGAGCAAATTCTCCATAAATATCCTGGTTGATATATTCCAGATTTGTTTCTCCCTGCACAACCGGATAATCAATCTTTGTTCCGTCTACCGTCAGCCAGGCACACACATCCGGATTGATTTTCTGAAGTTCCTGCAGGGACGGACTTTCATCCATTTTCCCTGCAGGTTTATATTTCATTAATTCTCCGCTGATAAACGCACGTCGGTTGATCTGGCAGGTATCCCATAATGAATATGCACCATAAAGAAGCATAAGAATAATAAAGAGCGCTGCCAGAATTTCCAATATCTTATTTCCCGCTTTTATAACTTTAAAAAACAGCTCTTCCCTCTGCTCCCCTGCCTCCTGACCTTCTGTCGTTTCGTTTATCATGCTCTTTTTCTACGAAAGAAAACTGATCCAAGTGCGCCTGCCGCACCCACAAGTAGTACGTATGGTGTGTATTTCTTTGCGACGCCTGTTACTACAGCCGCATCTTTCTCATTCACATACTGAACTACTGTACCATCTTCTTTTTGTAGTTCCTGTCTTTGTTCCGGTCGCAGTTGTTTCTCCGTCAATCGTAGTGGTATATCCATCTTTATTCGCATCGGTCTCTGTTACAGTGTATTTATCAGATTCTGTCAATCCATAAATTGTAATCGAACCTGTATCAGAAATCTGATAAGAAGTTTCTGCTTCATTGCTTGTGATGTATTCTGTAAGTGCCTGTGCATTTGCATTTTTTTCTTCACTACAACTTTGTAGAGTTCTCCCTGTCCACCATTCACCGCAACCTTAAATTCGAAGGATTTATTTTTAACGCCCTGATTACCTGTGATCGTTTTTTTGATTGTCACATCATGTGTTGTATCATTTTCTGCACCATAATCATTGATAAATTCAAGATCACCTTTTTCACCGTTATTTTCTGTAATTACATTTCCAACATAAAGTGCTCCATCTGCTCCGTTATATACAAAAAGATAAACATCTCTGCCTGCTGTATCATAATCGATTCCTTCATAAGAGCCTGCATCTTCAGTCACAACATAATGATAAACACCAGCATGTTCAAATACCTCTGCATTGATTTCCAATGTTGCATTCTTGCTGTAAACTGCTGCCAGTGTATCTTCTCCTGATGGCTGGAATCCGATTGTCTGGGTGGCCTTGATTCCACCTGTCACACCGGCATATACTACATTATCTCTCCAATTTTCTGCTGCTTCACCATTCTCCACATGAAACGAAAATGAAGTGTTTGGCTGGTATGTATTTCCATCCGTTGTCACTGTTTTCTTCAGATTCAACTGTGTGATCGGTTCATTTTTCCTCGGCCGCCGCATTTACCACACAAACTGACATCATCATCATGCTCGCCATTGCCATTGCTGAAATACGTCCTGCTGTTTTCTTATTCATAATCTCTACCTCACTTTTTACTCTGATTTCCGGGTTTCAGATATCTGACCGGCGGAGCACCGTAATTACTCTGCCTTTTATCTCCTTGCCCTTCACAGCTCCAAAATACCGGCTGTCTTTTTGCATTTTCCCGTTGATCTCCCAGAATAAAATATTCTCCGCCCTTCAGCGTCAGTGGATAGACCGTGTCACTTTCGTATTGCGGTGTATCATAGAAAATATCATTTTCCACAATCTTACTTCCATTGATCTTTACCTCTTCGTCCTCTGTAATCTCTACCGTATCATCGCCGGTTGCGATCACTCTGCCCACATATTTCTCTCCTGCTTTCTGAATGACCACCACATCCCCGCTTTTCGGTTTTTCCAGTCGATAATAAAAGAGCAGATCTCCCGCACTGATGCGTGGCGACATATCATTGTTTTTCATGGTTGTAATGCCAAACAACATCCCGAACAAAACCCACAGAAACACCAGAAGAAATGCAAGACGAATCAGAAAAAGATGAATCTCTCCTTTTAATTTCATGAATCTTTTTCTTTCCTCTTTCTTCGAAGAAACAGAAAAACCGCGCCTCCTGTTATGCCTGCTGTTTCTATTAGGATTGTAGGAAACATCCTGTTCTCTACTCCTGTCGGAACAACCATAAGCGGTTGATACTGATTCGTATATGTTACTGTTACAGTCTGCTCCTTCGCTACATCAATTTGTGCTGTCATCCCCTCTGTCTGACTTTCCTGTCCCACGAGATAAAAGGTATGCCCCAGCCTGTAGTTATTCTGTTCCTGAGCAATCTCCGTCACTGTATATTCCCCAGGTTCAATCGCCTGAAGAGATGCACTCCACTGACCATTTTGCGGAAGCTTCACTTCTTCGATCACTTCTTCTCCCCGTTTTACTTGAAATGTAAAGGACTCGTCCGGAATCTGACTCGCTGCAATTCCCTCCACCTGTTTTGTAATCATCAGATTACCTGTTTTTGCCGGTGGGTTTGGGAGATCCTTTCCAAAAGAAATGTTATCGAGCAGGTTTCCATTTGACAGATTTCCATTTGCTGCCTCTACTGCCACAAAATAAAATCGAGTAACATATTGCCCTGCCGGAACCGTATAATCTCCATAGTGATAAGTCCATTTGCCGGCTTCATCTGACAATACAGCCTGTACATCAGGATTACTCTGATCAAATCCCGATCCTGCCGGATTCCAATCAGAACTCATTGATTTCGTATCGCTGATGATAACCGCCATCGTGTCTGTTCCCCAGCGTCCGGCATGTTCCAATCCCCAGTGAAGGACTGTCCCCGGTTCTGTCAAAACATCCTGATAAAGTGCTCCTGGTTCCTCACAGTTTAATTCTGCGAACTGATTTTCCTGTGCCGCACTGCTGATGTTATAAACCGGCTTTGGATCATTAACCGTATTTCCATAATAACTTCTGCTTCCGTCTGCAATCTCGATATAATAATCTTTCTGATTTCCAGCGCCAAAATATGCACCTTTCGCTGTTGTCTTCCAGTACAAATTATTCGTTCCATTTGCTACCTGAATAAAATGTGCATTCTTATAAGTCAGTGTTCCTACATCAGATACTTTTGGCGTCTCAAAACTTCCATTCTGAAGCTTGTCATAATAATTCACCTTGTATTCGGAAGAATAAACTGTCACCGCCTCATTTACTGTCACTTTCACACGAAATGTCTTCTGTGCACCATCTCTTGCAACTTCATAGGATTGCTTTCTACTATCCACAGTCGCTGTATCCTCAATATCTTTCCATTGACCTTTTTCACTTACCTGCCACTGATAAGCAATCTGATCTGATTCTGTTGTTCCACTAACCTCTGCTGTCAGAGAACCTTTTGTAAGAATCTCATCTTTAAGAACAACTGAAATTTTCTCTGAATCGGTACTTTTCCCTTCCTCTGTTACTACTCCAGACTCAGGGGGAGATTCTTTTGCGCCTGGTTTCTGCATTTCTGATCGGGAAGTCTCTTCCGCATCTGTTTCTTCCGGGAGCACGGTACAATCTGTTCCCTCTGTAGTTTGTACAGCCTCAACTTGTACACCTTCTGCCAGTACCTGAACCCCCATCAACGACAGCATCATCAATACCGCCATCAGAAATGCAAAATGTCTTCTCAGCTTTCTTCGCATTTTGCCCTCTCCTGTCTTAAATTGAATTGTTACCTTTCAGGAAGTACTGTCGATATATTTTATATCTGCCCTCCTGTCTAATATATGTATGACGCTGGATTTCTGATTATGACTTGAAAGAGATAAAAATAGATTTCTTTAAGATTTTTTACATTTTTTTATAATTTTCTCTTGCAAAGACCATTTAAATATGATAATATATTTTTCGTCGATAAGACAAGGAAATATTCCTCCTTAGCTCAGTCGGTAGAGCATTCGGCTGTTGGAAAGTCCGAGTTTTAAAAATCCTCTAACATACCCAAAAGCAATACAGATAAGAAAAATCGTTCCTACAATGATCAAAAGCCAATTATCCATAATCTCTCCTATTTCGTCAGATAAATTACCCGTAATTCATCTGCGCTCATCACATAGTATCTGTTCAATCCCGAAGCTTTGAAAATCTCCAGCGCCTCTGTTTTTATGTCTCCTTCAAATTTTACGATTCCGTTTGCGGTCACGATACAGCACTTACTTCCCGCAACAGGATAACCCATTACAGGAACAGTTACCTGCTGCTCCACTAAAACATTGCCCATTGCATCATAAGAAATGATCTTCGGCGCAGTTTCATTTTTCAGCAGAACTGTCACAATTCCCTGATCCGAAATCGCCATATTTTCAATCGGAAGACTTGTCTCAATCTCGCCTTTCAAACCTTCTTCGGAAAATACAAGAATGCTGTTTCCTCCGATATCTCCTACCGCAAACGCTTTTTCTTTCACCTCAATGATCGGATTTTTCAGTTGTGTCGACTGAATCCACTTTTCTTCGTTTTTCTTATTTAAAAAAACAACGCCATCCCGATTGTATCGCACGATTCCATTTGCAAAATGGGCATAATTACTTGTATCCGAACTATCTGTCGAGTACCTGACCGCCGTTCCGGCTTCACTATACGCCTTATTCGTGAGCATCAGATATGTTCCGCAGATTGCCATCGCAATCAGGATGATATAGCACAACAATCTTTTAATTTCCGGCGTTTGATTTTCTTTCGTTTTAGCACGAACTTCACTTAGATCATCGGGGGGTGTTACTATTTTAAAATCCGTTTTTTTCTTTTGTGTCATATAACTCCCCTTCTTTATATTTCTGTTTTATGTCCTTTTTATTTCCGCTAAATCTATTCGCCAACATCTTACCATACTTTCATGGCAATAGCAATTTCTGTCCGATATAAATAAGATTGCCGTCCGTAATCCCGTTCATTTTGCAAATCGTGTCTACATGGTCAAGATCGCCGTATATCTTACGGCTGATAATCGCCAGCGTGTCTCCTTTCTCTACAATATAAACCCCGTCCTGACCGTTCGCGCTTCCAATAGTCTGTTCATCTGCCCCCTGCGCAGAATCGCTTCCCTCCGGTTCTTTTTTATCATTGCTCTCAGACAGGCTGTTTTCCGGATTTTCATTTTTCTCATCTTTTCCGTCTTCCTTTTGACCTGACACACTTTCCTCCTTTGTTTTGTTTTCATCTGCGGAATCTGCATCTGTCTGTCCTTTTACTGCTTCAATTTCTGCAGATGTGGGAACAGATCCGTCATCTGTTGTTTCTTCTGACGTTTTCCCATCTGACGCAACTGTCTCTTTTATCTAAAAATCCAAGCGTGTTTTGTACCGATTTCATCCTGTCGAAACTGTTAAACAACGATACCCCCATAATTACAAGTATCAAAATCACACAAGCTCCCGCAGCATACATCAGACTCCCCGGCCGTCTGCCTTTTTGATGCTCGCTCCGTTTTCTAGCCAAAGAACGAAAGTCCTTTGCAGCTCTGTCTTCCACTGTTTCCGACGCTGACGCCCCATTTTTTTTCCGGCTGGAGATCATATAATTCTGCATACACGGATTTTTTTCATAATATGTGTAATGCCCTCCGATCTCCAGCAAGTCATTCATTTTATGTACATAATATGTCTCTTCTTTTTCTACCGGATCTTTCATAATGAAAACGGTATTTTTCTTCGGAAATGATTTTTTATGAAGCTTTACGGTTTCCGGTTCCGGAATGAGCGGCGCTCCGGGATGTACTACAAACCATCCTAGCATTTCCCCGTCTTCAAAATACTGTTTGCAGTCTTCATATGCGTTTTTCCATGCAGCCTCATCAATCACATATTCTTTATCCGACATTTTCAGATCATGCATCTGAATCGCACCATAAATATAAACATAATCTTCATCCTCGCCGTTTTGAATATCTCCGACAAGAAAAGCCCCCATAGGGTCTGTGCCTGCTTTCTCACATTTCTCACACAATCCGGCAAAAAATGTATCTACATAATCTTCCACATAAATTTTAGGACTGTCGCTTACATTTCCTATTTGACGCACGTTTTTCGGTAACTGTCTTTCCATTTATACTCATCCTCCTAAATCAACTGAATATTTTAAAAATCAACAATGTTTCTATCGGCGTTGATATGAGGATAGCACAATAAAAAAAAATGATTTTATCAGTTATTGTCAGAAGAATTCGACATATTATAAAAGATGCCGCTCAAAATGAACAGCATCTCCTTTTGTAATATTATGATACGAACGCTTTTACTTTTTCATAAATACCGTTTATGCCAAGTCCGTATTTTTCGATCAGTTCAAGCGCCGGACCTGATTCTCCATACACATCGTTAATTCCGATCTTAAGCACTTTTGTCGGAACATTTGCGGAAAGCACATCACATACTGCGCTTCCAAGTCCTCCGATAACCGAATGCTCTTCGACTGTAACGACTTTGCCTGTTTCCTGTGCGGCCGCAATGATAAGTTCTTCGTCAAGCGGCTTGATCGTATGAATATTGATCACTTTTGCATCAATACCTTCCGCTGCCAGCTTCTCCGCTGCCTGCAGACAGTTGTTGACAGGAAGTCCTGTCGCAATGATCGTTACGTCTTTTCCTTCTCGAAGCACAACGCCTTTCCCAAGTTCAAACTTATAATCCGGTCTGTCATTGATCACCGGAACAGCCAGACGTCCGAACCGCATATACACCGGCCCTACATATTCGTAAGCCGCGCGCACCGCCGCTCTTGCCTCTATGTCATCAGACGGATTGATCACAACCATTCCCGGAATCGTACGCATCAAAGCAATATCTTCATTACACTGATGTGTCGCTCCGTCTTCACCTACGGAAATTCCGGCATGTTATTGATTACATGGAAATTAAATGCCTCAAACTTCTTATCGATTGGGTATGGAGAGTTGACTTCTGTAATTGCTCCATCAATCTGAAGATTGTTATTATCAACGATAACAACGAGATTATCCAGTTTTCTATGTGCTGCCAGCATAGAAGCCTCCCAGACCTGGCCTTCCTGGATCTCACCGTCTCCGAGCAGTGTGTATACTCTGTAGTCTGCATTGTCAAGCTTTCCTGCGATTGCCATACCTACAGCTGCTGAAATTCCCTGTCCAAGAGATCCTGAAGACATATCAACACCTGGAATGTGTTTCATGTCCGGATGTCCCTGCAGATAAGATCCTGTATGACGAAGTGTCACGAGATCTTCCTTCGGGAAGAATCCTTTCTGCGCAAGTGTAGAATATAATCCCGGAGCTGTGTGTCCTTTAGAAAGAACGAAACGATCGCGATCCGCTTTCTTTGGATCTTTTGGGTCTACGTTCATCTCTTCAAAATAAAGGTATGTAAAAATCTCTGTTGCTGAGAGAGATCCACCGGATGTCCGGCCTTTGCGCTATGCAGTGCTGTTACAATCCCTTTCCGGATCTCATTCGCAGTTTTCATAAGCTCTAACTTGTTCATGATATCTCCTTTTTAATTTCCATTCTGATTCCATTTTCAGTCTTAACGTTATTTCCCGGATTACTCACCAAAAACAGCAATATAATCCTTTTTAAACTTCTCGATACCTGCATCTGTCAGTGGGTGATGTGTCATCTGCTCGATTACCTTGTAAGGTACTGTTGCAATATCTGCTCCTGCCAGTGCACATTCTGTTACATGGATTGGATTACGTACACTTGCTGCGATAATCTCTGTCTCAATTCCTGCTACTTCGAACATCTCTACGATCTCTGCAATGAGGTCAACTCCCTTTGTAGAAATGTCATCCAGTCTTCCCAGAAATGGAGATACATAAGTTGCACCTGCTCTTGCAGCAAGAAGTGCCTGATTTGCTGTGAAGATCAGAGTTACATTTGTCTTGATTCCCTCAGCTGTAAGAACTTTAACTGCCTTAAGTCCCTCTACTGTCATCGGAATCTTAACTACCATGTTCGGATGAATCTTTGCAATCTCACGTCCTTCTGCGATCATGCCTTCTGCATCTGTTGTAGTTGCCTTTACCTCTCCGCTGATCGGTCCGTCTACGATAGATGCGATCTCTGCGATTACTTCTTTAAATACACGTCCTTCTTTTGCAATCAGAGACGGGTTTGTTGTAACTCCGCAGATCACTCCCATGTCATTTGCTTTCTTGATATCCTCTACATTAGCCGTGTCGATAAAAATTTCATTTTTAAGTCCTCCTATACATGAATCTTCCTCTTACCACTGATACAACTCACTGTTTTTCCAGCAGTAATTCGTTTGTTTATGAGCTGATTATATAGCTTCCAAAACCTGAAGTCAACTGTCTGAAAAATTATTAATAGTCATTTTTCACTTAATAATCCGACATATTAACCGTTTTTATTAATATTAGTTAATATCAATCGTTTTTATTCTGTATAAAAATCTTTATTTTAAAGGCTTTATCAACATTTTCTAAAATCAGAATCGTTTTTTTTTGTTATTTTTATTAGTAATAATTTTATTATTTTTTATTAATTTTAAATAATCCAGCGTCTATACATCAACTATTTTGTCTTTGCATAAGACGTTGTTCCACGAACCACGATCTGTGGCTCATATTCCACATGATAAATACTGACCGGTTCAAATTCCGTATACTTCCAGTCCCTTGAACTGATCTTTTTCATGATGATATCACAGGCATCCATTCCTTTGTGAACCACAAAATGCTCGATCGTTGTAAGTGACACTTTCTTAACTTTGGAAAATAAAGTATTATCACATCCCATAACCGAGACATCTCCGGGAACTTTATACTTCATATCCTGGAGTGCATCCATAATCCCAAATGCGATCATATGATTCAGCCCCACGATTGCAGTGAGATCTTTTTTCTGTCCGGCAGTTCTTTTGTCAGATCATATCCGATGCGGTACTCTGAATCGATTCCCGGAACATTCCGGTCAAATTCTTCATCTGCTTCTTTTACAATCACCTGATCGCCATATCCGGCTTTCCTGAATTCATCCAGAAAACCTTCCACCCGGCGGAATCTCTGCTTCTGTCTCGCAGTTAATGGCGGTGTAATGTATGCCACATGCTGATGCCCCAGTTCCAGAAGATGTCTGCCCATTAATCTTCCAAGCTTTGTATTGTCCAACTCCACTGCATCTACATCCAAATGCTTCTCCTGATTATTGATCACAACAACCGGAATCCTTTCAGACATTTCTTTGAGCTGTCCGAGAAAGCATTTCCCCGGATTGCACATATAGATAATTCCCTGTGCATTCAGAGTCGAGATCATTTTCAGATAACGCTCTTCCAATTTTAAATCTCTCTGTGTTACAGACAAAGATTCCGAACCCCTGCTCTGTTGCCCTTGATTCAATTCCTTGAAAAGCATTACATAGTATGGGTTTGTCAGGTTCGGGCTGATGACAACGAGCAGTTTTTCTCGTCGTTCCACGCTGTGTTCTGCGTTCAGTTTCCCGCCGCTGCCTCCACTTTCTGGATTACTTCTTTTGAAAAAAGACGTTATACTTCTTATTGAGTACCATCGAGACCGTTGCCTGTGAAACTCCCCGCGCTTTGCCACATCTGAAGATGTAACTTTTTTCTTCGCCATAGCCAGTCCCTCCTGCCGGTGTCTCAAATGCTTTTACAATTCTGTTCTTCCTTCCAATGCCCGGAGCAGTGTTACCTCATCAATGTATTCCAGATCACCACCAACCGGAACGCCGCTGGCAATCCTGCTCACCTTTATTCCCGCCGGTTTTATGAGTTTGCTTATATACATTGCCGTTGTCTCGCCTTCCAGACTTGAATTCGTTGCAATGATCACTTCATTCACGTCTCCCTGAAGCCGTTCCATCAGTTCTTTCAGACGGATATCTCCCGGGCCGATTCCCAGCATCGGAGAGATTGCTCCATGAAGTACATGATAGACTCCGTTGTACTTTCCGGTCTTCTCATACGCTGCCAGATCACGCGGTGTCTCCACTACCATGATTGTCTTATGATCTCTGTCCGGATTGCTGCAGATTGGGCAGATATCCTTATCCGTCAACGTACAGCACTCCTTACAGTAACGGACATTCTTGCGGGCATCTACGATTGCATTCGCAAGTCCTTCTACCTGTTCTACCGGCATATTGATCACATGAAATGCAAGTCTTTGTGCTGATTTATTCCCGATTCCCGGAAGTCTCGAGAACTCCTCGATCAGACGGCTGATCTGATTACTGTAGTAATCCATTAGAACATTCCGCCTCCAAGACCGCCAAATCCGCCTGTCATCTTAGATACTGCTGCATTTGTCTCCTGCTCAACCTGACGCAGTGCTTCATTTGTCGCTGCTACAATCAGGTCTTCCAGCATCTCAATGTCGTCCGGATCTACAACTTCTTCTGCAAGTTTTACTTTTGTTACTTCTCTTTTACCGGTCACAGTCACCTCTACTGCACCGCCTCCTGCAGTTGCTGTGAACTCTTTTGTCTCAAGTTCTTTCTGCTGCTCTTCCATCTGACGCTGCATCTTCTGTGCCTGCTTCATCAGATTCGCCATATTTCCCGGCATTCCGCCGCCTGGAAATCCTCCACGCTTAGCCATATTTAATCCTCCACTGTAATCTTCATATTAATTTTCTTTTCTATGTCCACAAATGTATCCTCAAAGTGTCTGCCTTCTTCTACATGACGGACATCTACCTCGACTTTTTTCCAATCTTCTCTTCAATGAGCTGTTCAAGTTCCTGCACATGATCTTCTCTGCCAACCATATCTGCCGACATAGCATCTGGAAGTACAATCAGCAAACGATTGTCACCACCAAGACTCAGTCTTGCTTTTTTAAGAAAGCCTCTGATCATACCTGACGCTTCATCTGCGATAGAACGGAAATTCTTCACCACTTCCTGCACATCCTCCGGAATTGCATTCGGCAGCTCCGGTTTCGCCTCCCTGCTTCCCGCAACGCCTGATCCGGATGATGACGCATCATCTCCATTCACGTAAACAACTCGCTGCGGCATATCTGCGGCTGCAGCAAGTCCTTTCTCTACTTTGTCTTCTACCGCACGAATCCTGTCCAGAAGTGCATCCTGACCAGTCTCCATCGCCGGAGTACAAAGCTTGATCAGTGCAACTTCCAGAAGCACTCTCTTCTGCGTCGCATACTTCAACTGACCGGAAAGTTCTGAGAATATACGGATATAACGCAACAGCATATCAAGTTCAATCATCTTTGATTCTTCCTTGAGCTGCAGCATATTTTCCGTAGACACATCCAGCACGTCCTCTATATTATCAGAAGTTTTAACCAAAAGCAAATTTCTCAGATACCATGTAAAATCTGTGGCCAGCTGGGTCAGTTCACGCCCCTGCATAACCAGATCTTCCACGATATCAAGAACTCCGGCAACATCTCTTTCCAATACTTTCCGAAAGGCGGCTGAACACATCCGTATCCACCGCACCAAGTACCTCCAGCACATGATCGTAAGTCAGCTTCTGTCCCAGATAAAATGCAATGCACTGATCCAGCAGACTGAGTGCATCACGCATAGATCCGTCTGCCGCCTTTGCGATATAGCGAAGTGCTTTTTCTTCCACTTCTACCTGTTCTGTCTGCATCAGATCACGCATACGGTCCGTAATCGTCTCAATACTGATCCTTTTAAAATCATAATGCTGACATCTTGAAAGAATCGTGATTCGGAATTTTATGCACTTCTGTCGTGGCCAGAATAAAGATAACATACTCCGGCGGCTCCTCAAGTGTCTTAAGCAATGCGTTAAATGCTCCGATGGAAAGCATATGCACCTCGTCGATAATGTATAAACTTTATACTTACCTTCTGTCGGTCGATATGTCACTTCTTCCCGGATCTCACGGATATTGTCAACACCATTGTTCGATGCAGCATCGATCTCGATCACATTCATTGAAGTGCCTGCTGCAATGGATTTACACATCTCGCACTCTCCGCATGGACTTCCATTTACGGGATGCTCACAGTTGACCGCTTTCGCCAGAATTTTGGCAACCGTTGTCTTTCCGGTTCCTCGCGTTCCGCAAAACAGATATGCATGTCCGATACGGTTTGCCTTGATCTGATTCTGTAAGCGTTGTAATAATATGATCCTGCCCTTTTACATCTCCAAACTCTGCCGGGCGGAAATTTTCTATAAAGCGCCGTATATGACATGTTTTACACCTCTGCCTGATTTCTTAGTTTATTTCGTTTATTCATCGCCAAAACTGATACCTATTGTTTTCGCTTCTTTGATCAATCCGCATTTCGGATCTACCATCTTTAATTTTCCCCGCAACCTCTTCCAACGGAACTTGCACGTGTCTCACCATTTCTCATAGCGACCATATATCAGTTTTGCATCTTCTTTGGAAATCGCACCCTCTGCAACAGCAAGAATTGTAAATCTCTTACCTGCCTGTGTACGTTTGTCGATCACATTCTTGATTGCTTTAATATCATATGGGATCTCCGGAAGAAAATTACGTCTGCTCCGCCTGCAATTCCGGCATGCAGAGTTACATGACCAACTTTGTGACCCATAACCTCGATAATTCCGGCATGCAGAGTTGCTGTTGTATGGATTCTGTCAATCGTATCTGTTGCGATATCAACTGCACTCTGGAATCCAAATGTCATGTCTGTTCCCCCAGATCGTTATCGATCGTCTTCGGCAGTGTCACTACATTAAGTCCTTCCTCACGAAGAAGATTTGCTGTCTTATGAGTTCCATTTCCTCCAAGAACAACAAGACAATCCAGATGAAGCTTATGATATGTGTGTTTCATTGCCTCCACCTTGTCTATTCCATCCTTGTCCGGCACACGCATCAGTTTGAACGGCTGACGGATGTACCAAGAATTGTTCCACCCTTGTCAGGATTCCCGAGAAATCCCTTGATGTCAACATATTGAAAGTCCGAATAGACAGACCTTTGTATCCATCTTTAAATCCATAGATTTTACATCTTTGCCTTGTTGCCATACAACACTGCGCATTCCATGACCGGCGGCTACCACTGGTGCATTTATTCTTAACATGGCAACTCCTCCTATTACTCTTTGCACCTGTCTTAATTTACAAATGCTGCTTTTTCCCCTGCCGCCAAGAAATTTTACCTTATTTACAAATTTTAGTTTTCGTTATGTTAAAATTCTTCCAGAATCTGACGAATCGCCGCTTCTCTTTCTGCATTTCTTCCTGAATCTCGCTCCGAATCTCTATCTACGTCTCTCTCTGAATTTCCTTTCGGATTCCTTGCCGGCTCTACCGTTCTTGGTTCCCCCTCGATATTGATCGGCAGCTCCGTCCTCTCTGCTTTTGTTTTATTTCCATTCTGTACGTTGTCTTCTCTGTGAATCTCTCTTTCCCCTTTCTTTTCTTCCCACTCCTGCTTTCCGGTATTCTCTGCAGCAATCACATTCAATTCTTCTCTATCCGTAGTCCGCTGTCTCTTTATGTGAAATGCACAATTATTCTCAAGATAATCCACCATATACATCCTGACAGCATTAAGCTTGTACTGTTCGTCCGAAAGATGACTGATAACAAAAAAGGAGTACCATCTCCGCTAATCCTGTTTCTATATATTGATACGCCGCATCTGAAAATCCATAAGTAATATAACATTCGAATGCACCAAGAGCTGCAAGAATTCCAACAAACCACACCGTCAGCAATTCCATCTGTCTCCGGTATGAATCCCAAACAAAAATCCTCTATATTCATAAATATATTTCTCCACAAATGCATTCGTATTCTCTACACTGTCATGCACCATACATGCATGTTCGTATTTTGCTCTTACGAGTTTTATCAGTCGGTGTGTACTCTTGGACATATTCCCTGCCGCCTTCAGCATCTGATTCAATGTCTGCTGATTCACTGCTTTTGCCAGCACTCCGATCATGCCCAGAAGCGCCATCAGATAATAGATGACTCTTGTGTTCACTGCCAGTTCTCTTAACATAGCAACCCCTCCTGGTTTTAAAAATATTGCGCGTAACTGTTCGGGCCTCCCCTTCGTTACGTTTGTAGATATTATAAACCTGATTTTATATTCTGTCCGCATAAATCGTTCTACAGATTTCTACAGCAAAAATCAAAATTGTCGTATTGAGGGAAATTATGCTGAAAGATGTGAAAAGAAAAATTGTTTTTTTATATTTGATTTGCTATAATTCAAAAGGTAACTAAAAGATCTAAAAATTTAAAAAAAGAAAGGATATCTAGATATGGATTATAGAACAAAAAGGTGTCTGTTCCCAGAGCATTCACTTTGATATCGAAGATAACAAGATTCATAATGTTTCCTTCGTTGGCGGATGTAACGGTAACCTGCAAGGAATTTCCCACCTGGTTGAAGGAATGGATGTAGATGAGGCCATCTCACGCCTGGAAGGAATCCAGTGTGGATTCAAGAAAACTTCCTGCCCGGATCAGCTTGCTCAGGCACTGAAAGAAGCAACAGGAAAATAGTTGAAAAATGGCAAACTAATAGGGAAGGATCGCTACTCTTGATTCAATCCTTCCCTTCTGCCCTACTAGTCCATGGACTGATTAACAGCCGCTTTTGGTGATTATATGCTCATTTATTCAATTGTGGTGTATCAAGGAACAAGGCTCTCACTTTTATCTATTAGAATCTAATTTGTGAGTGTCCGAGCGAACCACCGCGCAGCGGCTGTTAGGCCAGCCCACGGGCTGCATCTTCTGCCGTTAATGTGGGAGAAAGATGCTTATGGGACTAGGATGCCGTTGGTGTAAGAAAATGTTTCCTCTGCTGGCTGTTCCCCCATTCTTACAAAATGATCTGCATGAACTCGGTAATAATATCCTCTCTCAACTTGAATTGACTTAGATGTGGCAACATAATAGTCGTTTTCTATTTTCTTAGAAAACGCATCAATCTGATGCCATTTACCATCTTTCTCATTATATTTTTCCACATATACTATTACTGAAATTGTATCAACTGTATGATTTGCTGTTGTAGCTCCATATGCATAAATTCGTTTTGTTCCTGCTTTTGTGATTGAACATTCCCCATCCATCAGATGTTCGCCACGCTCATCACTCTTTGGTGTATAGCCTGTTGATGAATCCGCTGAAGTTAAATAAGAACCGTCGATAATTTTAACTTCACTATCATCTGCTTTAACACCTGTCACTGATGCACACACCATAAAGCAAAACACCATAGTACTTACTACAATTGACATTATTTTCTTACTTATCATAGAACTATCTTCCCCCTCTTTTGTTATCGTTCTCTGATAAGTAAACAACTGAGATTTAAAAACTTACGCATTTTTATACAAAAATAAATTTTTAAAATTTTTTCAAATTCATCTTTTTCCATAATCCCCTTCAACTGATATTGGACATCTTTATATTCAAATTCTGCTATATACCTTTTTTTCTTTTGTATTTTTCACTTCATATTCTTTCACTTGGATTTGCTTCTCTCCATTTTCAACTTTATATTCATTTATTAGATTGTCAACTGTTTTCTGCCCCAATGAAGAATCTTTGGAATTATGTACATTGCGTAACGAATCACCTGTTCTCCATATTATACAAAAAAGCGTTACTCTTCTTTGCTCACTATCAATACTATATTTTTTTAAAACCATATCCTCTGGCTTATATTAATCGAACCAGTGAATCTCCCATCACTCTAGCAATATCTTTATAAGCCTTGATTTCATCAATATCTTCTGACTCTATTGACTCCATATTCTCCACGTCTATACCATTATTCTGTTCGTCCCCATTACTATCATTCCACAACGTCTTCCAATACGACTTACTCCCCACACTGGTCATCACACTTCCGCACACCAGAATCAGCACTGCTGCCAGTGCTCCGATTACAAGCTTGCTTTTTTCTTTTTTTGCGGATGACTTTTTTATGCCCTTTTGTCGTATTCGTAATCCTGAATCTTATTGAAAAAAGCTCTTTCTCCATCTCATCCGACACTTTAATGTCATCCAGATGATCTGTCCTCTCGGACTTTCTTTTCAATCTGTTCAGCTTCTTTTTTCATTTCATTTTCCAATGATAATTTTTTCAGTTTTTTCATTTTCTTCACCTTATTCTCTCCAGTTTGTGTGTCCCGTTTTTCTTGACATTTTTTCAAATAAGGGTAATATGATGCTATAAGGCTAGTGTTCTCAATTTACTTCGAACAGTAGCACTCTACACTAAATCTGGAGGTTAATTTATGAAGCGAATTATATTGACCGGCGGCGGTACTGCCGGACATGTCACTCCGAATATAGCCCTGATTCCAAAGCTTAGAGAATTAGGCTATGATATTCAATACATAGGTTCTTACAATGGAATTGAAAAGGAACTGATTGAACCTTTTGGAATTCCATATCATGGAATTTCTTCTGGGAAGCTGCGCCGTTATTTCAGTCTACAGAATTTCACAGATCCATTCCGTGTGATCAAAGGCTTTGGTGAAGCCCGTAAGTTAATCAAAGGCTTAAAGCCTGATGTTATTTTTTCTAAAGGCGGATTTGTTTCGGTTCCAGTTGTTCTTGCTGGAAAGCGATGCAAAGTTCCGGTCATTATTCATGAGTCTGATATGACACCGGCCCGGCAAATAAACTGGCAATTCCATCTGCTGTCAAAGTCTGCTGTAACTTCCCGGAGACGTTAGATGCTCTTCCGGAAGGAAAAGCTGTTCTTACCGGTTCTCCGATTCGTCAGGAACTTCTTACTGGTGATAAGGATGCCGCCAGAAAGATGTGTGGCTTTACAGATGAAAAACCTGTTATCCTCGTAATCGGCGGAAGTCTTGGTGCTGTAGCTGTCAACGAGGCGGTACGTGCTGCCCTTCCTGAACTGCTGAAACAGTTCCAGATCATCCATCTCTGCGGAAAAGGAAAGGTTGATGATTCTCTGAAAGAAATCAAAGGCTACTGCCAGTTTGAATATATCAAAAACGAACTGCGTGATCTCTTTGCTCTTGCAGATGTTGTTATCTCACGTGCCGGTGCGAATGCAATCTGTGAACTGCTTGCTCTTAGAAAACCGAATCTTCTGATTCCGCTTTCTGCCCGTGCAAGTCGTGGCGATCAGATTCTTAACGCACACTCTTTCGAGCGTCAGGGATTCAGTCTTGTAATCGAGGAAGAACAGCTTACGAATGCAACGCTTTTGGATGCAGTTCATAACCTGTACGAAAACCGTGAGCAGTTCATAAATGCAATGCACAATTCTAGGCAACAGGATCCAATTGCTACTATTATCGGCCTCATTGAGGAAGCTGCCACAAAATAATGTAGTTCATCTACTGGCAACCGTCTTCATAAAACTACAGTATTCAAAAAGATACCGGGAAACTATCGGCATCACTGTTCCTTATACACTTTTTCTTTGTACATTGAACAGTAAACATTTGGTTTTGCTCTTAGTCTTCCCGGTTCATTTCTTCGTACTCCGTTCCGTACTTTTTCTTAATCCATTTCTTTGCTCTGTGCAGAAGGCTATGAAGCACTTCAAGTCGAATGCCCATTAATTCTACTGCTTTTGCCTGAGGCATCTCCATGTAATATACAAGGACAATAGCATCGTACCATCTTTCATTCTTTTCCATCAAATTGGTGAAAATCTTTTCATGAAGCTCTAACCTTTGTTTCTGAAGCTCATCTTCCAGAAACTGTTCCTCTGCACTTTTTACCTGTGCTTCATATTTCTCGGTATCCTCTTCACTGTCCCAATTCTCATCAAGCTCGAAAATCTCCCGGCTATGCTTTTTCCTGTAATTTAATGCCGCATTTTTTGCCGCTGTAAACAGCCATGAAGAAATATTTTTCTTCTTCATGCTGTCATATCCCATATACAGTTTCAGAAAAGTGTCTTGAGTAATATCTTCCGCTGCACTATAACTGCCTGAATAAGTGTATGCCGCTTTTAGAATGAGATTTTTATATTGTTCATAAATCTCATTAAATTCGCGATTTTCTGTTAACATATCTTCTCCAGTACTATTTTAATTTTTCAAGTATCTCTTTCTTATCTTCTTCTGTAAGTTCTCCCATATGCCATCCGAGACCTACATTGTCATTCTTATATCTTGGGATTAAGTGCATATGGAAATGGAATACCGTCTGTCCAGCTGCCTCTTCGTTGTTCTGAACGATATTATAACCATCACATCCAAATACATCCGTCATCTTTGTAATCATCTTTTTCGCCAGACAGATTGCTTTTGAAGCTGTTGCCTCGTCAATATCATACAGATTGCGGTAATGATTCTTCGGAAGGATCAATGCATGACCTTTTGATGCCGGTCCAAGATCCAGTATTACTCTGAACTCCTCATCCTCATATAATGTTGCTGATGGAATCTCTCCATTTGCTATTTTACAGAAAATACAATTATCATCTCTCATGATCTTTCCTCTTTCCATTTTATTTTATCTGTAGTATAGACCATTTTTTCAAAAAGAGAATACATTTTTCAGACACCAGGTCGAAAAAGGTCGAAAATAGTCGAATGATTTTTATTGAATGCTGTTTTCGGTGGTGCTACACTCTTAGCGAACTCAAGAAAATCTAACTATTAGGAGTAAGTATTATGTTAACAAATATCGATCTTGAAAAAATGAACCACCTGATGGAAACAAACAAAGATGCAAAAGAGATTATCACCCAGCTTCTGAAGAACCATGATGCTGCTGTTGCTACAATTGCGCATGAGATCCGTAATCCTATGACGGTTCTTTATTCTTCTATGCAATTAATGAGCTCTCTTTATGCTGAAACTGCCAAAGGTTCCTGTGTCTGGGAAGAATGCATGGATGGCGCCAGACATATGTGTGATTTACTGGATGATCTGACAGAACTCAACAACGGAAACCAATTAAACCGTGCTTCCTTTCATCTTGGACATGTTCTTCGCAACTCTGCTGTTCTGTTCGCCATGTCTCTCAACTTTGAGAAATCAAAGATTGAGATGACTTCCAGTATTGATAAGAATATAAAAAGATTCAATGGTGATCGCACCAAATTAGAGGAAGTCTTCTTAAACATACTTACAAATGCCAAAGACGCTCTTGCCGATTGTAAGTATGCCCCACGTCTGCAGTTTCGTGCAAAGAAACTTGACGATAAAATTCTGATTCAATGCCAAGATAACGGCTGTGGTATTCCAACGGAAATTGTTGATAAGCTTTATGAACCATTCTTTACAACAAAAGAAAACGGTACCGGCCTTGGTCTCGCAGTTTCAAAAGAATCATTGAAGCACATAATGGAACGATCGACATTACATCTGACCATACCAATGGAACAATCGTATCGATCACACTTCCTGCGTAAACTATCAGATATCGTTAATATCAGATACCGTTAGGATCTTTTGATCTTTTCTTCGATAGGTTAGCAGCGCTGTCAGGAAACCGCAAATCAATCCTCCTACGTGAGCTAGATTATCTACGCCTGTACTGGTAAATCCAAAATAGAGACTCAGTACAACCATAATCAGCATGCCTCTTCCTGACAGCGTTCCGAGCCTTCCCCTGTTTGCAAATACAATCCAAAGCAACCCTCCCATTAGACCGAAAATTGCTCCCGATGCCCCGGCAGATACAATCTGTCTGTCGTGCATGGTATTCCAGTACAAAGACAGCAGATTACCACCTATTCCGCTGATAAAATAACAGAACAAAAATCGAATTTTACCGGCCTCTTTTTCAAAAATCGATCCAAGAGCCCACAAAAGCACCATGTTATTTAACAAATGTGAGATTCCAAAATGCAGAAAAAGACTGGTAAACAGCCGATAGTATTCCTGATTTTCTATAATATACGGTTCATACATGGCTCCATGCTGCAACATAAAATAACCATCCTCTGTCCGTCCGATCATGGTAAGAGCAATAAACACCAGAATATTGATTCCTATCAACGTGATCGTCATTATTTCTTTTGGTCTCTCTTTCATTCTTCCTGACTCCCTTTTGACTTCTATGATATGTTTTTGAATCTGCGTATACTATACCACATCCTATATATCATTCATAGTCATCAGCTTCCGTTATCAGATCTTCCCATTCTCCCCATTTTCCAGACTTAAAGCGTTTTGCAAATTTCTTGATCGGACCATATCTCTTTTCTTCCATCACGCATAATTCCCTCCCGACTTGCTATAATAGCTGTTTTCCTGTACCTCAATGTTTTGATTTTCTTCCATTTCTCTTCTGTCTTTTTCTCTCTTACTTTCTTCTCTGATCTTCTCTTCTTTGGACTTTTCTTCCCTGTTTTTTGCTTCTTCCTCATACTGCTGCAGTATGCTTTCCAGATCATACGTTTCTTTTAGCGTTTCTTTGTGAAGCATGCAGGCAAGTTGAATACTCTCCAAATCCTGATAATCAACTTTCCTTACAAAATACTCCGTCAGCTCATGATAAGACACCTGCCAGGTCTTCTCATTCTCTGGAAAAAAACAGAAAAAATAATTTTCATTCTTTTCAAAAATATATTTTTCTGAAAGCATCAGATAATTTGGTTCTAACATATAATCTTTCATTTTTTCCATAACACTGAGAAATTGTCTTGTCAGTTTTAATATCTCTTCTGCTTTGATATCTTTATTTTTTATAATACGTTTCCAACGACTGTGAATGTCCTGTATGATAATAATATCTACTTGCACCTTCCATTCCACATCCACTTCCTCTCAATAATCCTGGAATCCGATTATTCTTAATCATCCGCATCTGATAATTCTCCCGATCCGGTTGTACGCTGTCTATTATGATTTCAGATTCTGCCACTCTGCTCTGCTGATTTGTCTTTTTTTTTTCTTTCATCTGATATTCTTCCCCCTTCACTTTTTCAGCTTTACAGAAGTCTATTTTTTCCATCTGACTTTTTCTTCTGGTTTCACCTTCGTTGCACGTTGTATCAGGTGAATCTTCATTCGTCCTTTTGATGCAAAAACTTCTACCTCTATTTTCTTCCCTGATAGATCAACTCTGGTTGTTACATTTTCCAGAAAAATCAATTTTCCACTCGTCCTTTCTCGGAAAAAAGCATCCAGATCTGCGTCTTCTATCTTTTTCCTGTCCATTTCAACTCCTGTCACAGCCGTTTCCGCTGCCGCTGCGTTTAAAATTGCCTTATCATGAAAGTAAAAAATGATCGTGATGAGCAGAAAAAAATAGAATTAAGCAAAAAGGAATAAGGTAAGACATCTCTACCACTGTACTTCCTTTCACGTATTTTTTCGTATATTTTTCAGTAAACTCCACCAATCATGCCCCCCAGATAAGCAACTGTCAGAAATGGAATAAATGGAAATGAATTTTTTCTTGTATACTTCTTTCGTGCGATCATAATTCCTCCGTAAACAGATGCGATCAGAAATGCAGCAAACAGAATCCAAAGAAGATTCCATCCACCGGATAAAATTCCAAGGATCAGAATCAATATGCTATCTCCGTAACCAAATGACTCTTGTGTGAACCAACTTAAAAAAAAAGAAAGACACCTCCACACAATCCACCAGCTACCATCATCCTGAGTTCTCCTTTGCTGCATAGTACCTGACATAAAACTGCAATCGCAAGCAAAATCAAAAGACTTCTTACACTTACTTTCTTCCAACGAATATCTATCACAGACAAAATCAACAGATACACTGCTATAACAGCTTGAAAAAACATCCATAGATTTTCCCTTCCATTTTGCCCGAATACATTCATTATTTTGCACATTTAGAACATCCTCCTCTTCCTGCTACTTCGCTTTTATGAACTGCACGTATTGTTCTCTTCAGAGAACTGCAATTCAATGAGTTGTGATACCGGTTTCCATAACTGGTAATATATACACCATTCATTGCCTGTCCATAAACACATTGCTCACATTTATGGTATTTTCCTCCACCTTCATTTCTCATATTTTGTAATTCTGAGTGTTGAACATATTGAATAGATAATTGAAGATAGCTGCACTGATAATCTGAATGCCATACTGTTCCTTTTTCTGTGATATAGACAATCTGTCCGTCTTCATTTCCCTTTCTATTTTTTGATAACCATTCCATGCACTAACTTTAAACTCATCTTTCAACTTCACCGAAGGACTTTTCATTAATGGAACCGGAATCTTTATCTTGTACTCGATAACAACATTTATCTCTTCTGTTCCCGGAATCCAATAAGACTTCCAGCAACTGATAGCTGATGTACCACCATTCAGAATACTTCTCTCAATTCTTTCTTCTCCAATCAGATTCACCAGATCTGATTTTAATTGAATTGTATTCAATACAGGAAGGACAGCCGTTGACTCTGCTGCCTGTTTGGCTGCATCACTTCCTGCTGCATGGATACAGCCTCGTATACTCTGGATTTCAATTAAAAAAATCAAACTTAATACTGCAAACATAAAGAGGGGAACTGCAAATGCAGCTTCTATTGTTACACTTGCTCTTACCCCCGGTGCAGATGCCCTTTCTCTTGTTGGACTGGTATTTTTTACCTGTTTATTTGACATCGCAGCTTTTCCTTTCTAAAGTGTGTGGGTTTCCTGCAAGAGGGATTGCAGGATTCTGAGTGTACGTTTTGGGGTGTACAAAAGAAGGTCTGAAAGGGCATCTGCACCGGGGGTAATTCTGGCTTCATTCATATCCGAAATAAACCGGATATTGGTAATTTAGATTTTTATAAACAATTATCTTATTCTGTATTTCTAATTTAGTCACACATTGATCTGCCTGAAACAAAATATGTTTGGAATGGAGTGCCTCTTCTACACAATCTAAAGTCCGCATTGTAATTTCCGGCACTGATTTCAAAAAGAGAAACATCCTGATATAATCGGAATATCCGACTCCTTCTCCGGAATCATTTCCCCTTACACTTCCACCATCTGTCAGAAGAAGTGGCAGCTGTGACAGAGAGACAACCCATTTATCTGCACTTTTTACCAGTGGAACTTTTCTTCCATCCAAAAGACAACGAAGATCCATAACACTTTCTCCTCCTGCCCACGCAACAAGTATCATCTGTTTCAAAGCTTCTACCGCTTCAGGCATCAGTAGTAGTGCAGATATTGTCACAGCCAGCGCTTCTGCCTCTGCCACTCGTTCCATATCCTTTGCCAGACAGCCATAATTTCCTGATATTCTCAGAAGAAAAAGACGAAATAACACAGATTCCAGATTTTCTTTATCTGATCCTTTTCCTTGTAGAATATATTCCAATTCGTATGCTAAAGCATCCGAACGATCAGACTGCCATTCCTTCTCTCCACTTTCATCCGTTCCTTCTGATTGTTCTGAATTCTGCCGAAATGCATAGCCGAATGTTTTGAGAAGATATTCGTTGTACAGAAGTTTCTCCGCTGTCTGATCAAGTCCTTTTCTTGTTGGGAATGTCCCATATCCTTTTTTCAAAGTTCTCTTTGATGCCTGCCCCGACAAATCAACACTCTTTTCAGATACTTTTTTCCTTTCGGAATCACAACAGAAAGAATTCCTTCTTTTTTTATCTTTTGCATAATACGAAACGGATTCTCCTCATCTGGCAGACTTGGACCTTCTTCCACGTCTTCTCCTTCCGTTTGACTGCCGGATGCGTCAAGACTGTCATTCACCCGTTCCATTGCATCTGTCATTTCATCTGTTTTCTTTTCCATATCAGATTCTTCTGTCTCTGTCTGTTCCCATTTCTCTGTTGTTCCGGTAAACTTTTTAACCAGATCCATTCCATACCTTTGTTCCATATAAGCCAGCACTTGTTCTCGAAATGCCTGTCCGGATTGATCTGTCAAATACTGAATTCCCTTGATTTGATGATCTGTAGAACCAGAATTGTAATAATGCAAACGCTGAATCAGATTTTCTTCTTCATAATTTCCTGTCCTGTAACCAAGATCAATTCCAAAAACATGATATTGTTCCATAAGTTCCTGATGATATTCTCCGAAAACGGAATAGATTGCCCGATCTGTGTCAATTCTGCTGAGATTTTTTGATCCTTGAATCACAGCAGACTCTAGAATTCCAAAGATAAATGAAAGTAACAAAGTAAATGATAAACTTAAAAATACAGTAATTTCGCCTTTTACGGACCGCATGCTATATGCCGGAGCTTTCTGATGTCACTTTCTCAAAAATCGTAGTGATCAAACTAATCAACTGTTCTTTAAAAATCAACAGAAGCGCAATTAATATAACCAAAATTAAAACCAGTTCAATTGTTGTGATCGCGGCAACATATTTCTTATCTTTATTTTTTCTTATCAATAATTTTCTCATCTTGTATCTCTCCTTCTTTTCTCTCTTTTTCTCAAATCTGAATCGTCAAAAACGCTGGGACAGTCACGATCACGAACACAACTGCCAACATAAGAAACAACGGTATCATCAACTTTGTTCCTGCCTCTTCACCAAGTTTCTTTGCCATATTTTTCCGTTCCTCAAAAGCTTCCTGCGCCTCTCTTTGTAACAGATTCGTCAGTCCCTTGGTTCCTTTTCTTAAATTCTGACTTAAAAGCATTCCGAACTTTCGGTAAACCGGACTTTCGCACCTCCTTCCAAATGCCTCGTAGCATTCACTTTCCGGTCTTCCATTCTTCAGTTCATTCATTGTATATCTCATCTCTATACACTGTTCTTTCTCCAAGATAGTGTTTCTCTTTGTCATATTCTTTTACAATTTGGATCCAGGCTCTTCTCACTGTCATTCCTGCCCCTATATACAGACTGAATTTATTGATCAGCTGTGGATAATCAAACTGCATCTGCCTGATTTCTTTCTTTCGTTGTTCTTTTTGCTTTTGTTTCTCTGCTGTAAACTGGAATACAATCATCACTCCGCCAAGCAAAAGAATTCCAAATGCTCTCATTTCCTTCACAGGCTTCCAGGATAATTTTCTTCCATCTACCTGATCTGGCAATATCAGATAATCCTTTTTCCCGCTGTTCCTGATCTGCTTTTTTTCTACTTCCTGGGATATCTTTTTTCAGAACACCTTCCTTCTTTGACAACGGTGTGGAAAACAGGTGTGCACAAAATTCACAGGACATTTTTTTCCTCATCATATCGAAGGACAGCGGTTAATTTGACGAGTGTTCCTTCTTCCGTCAGCTTCTCCTGCTTTAAAACACCTCTGCTGTTCATAACCTCGTAGTTATCAAGTTCCCATGACACGCTGATTCCCGTATGTGGAATTTCCATAATAAGATTCAGGTCTGACCTGACCTCATCCAGACTTTTGTTTTCACCAAGGATCTGAGCCGGAAGTTCTTCTGCCGCCTTAGAAAGCTGTTCTCCAATCTCTTCTTCTGCATACTTTTTTCCGAAATCTGAACCTTCATCTTCTCTTTCCACTCGCCTGTCTCCATCTGGATTTTTTCTGTCTTTTTTTCCTTCTCCCTGTCCTTTTCTTTCCAAAATCCGGTTTCCATTTTCATCCTGTGCTAATTGACGATGATTATCTGTAACATACACTGCACTAAACATTACGATTGACAATAAAAAGAACGATTCCGGCCTTTTTATAGATTCCATATTTTCCTTTGTCAGGCTGAAGTACTTTTTTTCCACTTCTTGTTAAATCTCAATCTGTAGCAACCTCCTTCCAAACCTATATGCTCCAAGATAAAGCACAAGACAAATACTCATTACAATACATCCGGTCCATGTACCATACAAGACACTTAAGAATTCACCAAATGTCATCTTCATGTAGAGAATCATTATAAATGGGATTACGCTCATGATTTCAAATTCCAGCTTTTTCGCAGCCAGCATGGTCTGTATCTCACGTTCTGTATCGATCTTCTCTCCGATTGTTCTGGCCGCATCTCTGATAATCGCAATTGAATCCCCACCACTGACCTTAGCTGCTGCATAAACTGTAATAAAATTCGTCACATCCTCCTGCTTTACTTCAGCCGCAAATTCATTCAATACAGTTACAACTGACAGATTCAGATCCAGCTTCCTTACCATCTGACCATATTCTTTTCGAATCCTTGTATTTGCATCATACATTCCGATCAGATCACGATTTGTTTCCCTGATTGCATTCTCTACAGAATATCCTGCCTTAAGTGCTCCTGCCATTGTCTGGATACTATCTCTAAACTGCCTCCTGAATTCCTGTTCTTTTCCGATTGCTTTCTCTTCCATCCACTCCTTCATGTATAAGAACCATAACGGGAACAGGAGAATTGCCGGAAGTATCGATTCATAAAACAAATACAAAATCAGAAGAAATCTCACCGTACATTTTATGATTCCGACAGTATATTCAGATGGTGTGATATCCTGCAGCCAGGAGTTTTTCTTTATTCGTGATTTCATTTTTCTTCATAAGGCATCCCTGTATCTTTCCATTCTTCATCCCCTCCTCCTTAAATTCATAAAGAACCTTTGTCTGGATCCTTCCATCTTCATAACCTTTCACTTCTACAATCTGCAAAACCTTTCTTGTCTTATCTCGAAGTCTTCCAAGATGAATGATAATATCAAGTGCCGATGCAACTTGTCTTTGAATTGCCTGTAACGGAAGATCAATCCCCATCAACATCATTGTTTCCAGTCTGTGTAACATATCTGTTGGATTATTGGCATGTCCTGTTGACATTGAACCACTGTGACCATTCAACATTGCTGAAGAGATCATATCTACTGTCTCTTCTCCTCTGACTTCTCCTACAACAATTCGATCCGGTCTCATACGAAGTGCTGACTTAATCAAATCTCTGATGGTTACAGCCCCTTCTCCTTCTGCATTCGGTCCGCGTGCTTCTAAGCGCACCAGATTCTGAACTCCTTGAATCTGTAACTCTGCATTATCCTCGATCGTGATCAGGCGTTCTCCTTTTTGGTATATAGTTCGACAACGCATTCAGGAAAGTTGTCTTTCCTGCTCCTGTTCCACCACTGACAAAAATATTATATTTTGCTGCTACCAGCTTTTTAAAAAGTTAGCGGCATCATCAGTTACGCTGCCTATACGGATCAGCTCTTCCATCGTAATTGCTTCCGATGGAAACTTTCGGATTGTAAGGATTGGTCCATTCACAGCAACCGGATTCAATACAACATTTACTCGAGATCCATCCTTCAGCCTTGCATCCACAATCGGAGAGCTCATTTACATAACGGTTCGATTCACCTACAATCTGTTGAATCACATCCAGTAATCTCTCCTGAGACAAAAAACACTTCTTAGACCGGAAAATTCTTCCTTCTTTCTCATAAAAGATATGGTCGATTCCATTTACCATAATCTCTGTAATCGAATCATCTTCAAGAAGCTCCTGCAGAACATCCAGTTTACGAAAAGAGTTGAATAACTCACGCCCGATTCTGATCTTATCACTCAACGAAATATATTCTTCATCTGCTGCCTCATCCAATACTGTGCGGATCAGCTCCTGCAGTTCTTCATCATCCGTCTCCTTCGTAAGATCGATTTGTTCAAGGATCTGTTCATACAGCTGCTCTTTTCTAATCATCCTTACGACTTCCTTTCTCTGTCCGGAAATTCTGTAATTTTACTTGCAGATGCTTCTAAAGCAACAGGATTTCTTGGCTTTCCCATTCTGCGTCTTACCATCTTCTTAAGAATCTCGCCATATCCTGCTGATCTAAGATTCTCTTCATACTGATTGAGTTTTGCTTTTGCTGCACCTTCCTCAATGTAAGGCGTATAAACTTTGCTGCATCTTCCTAACAGATCATACAGACCGTCTACCGTATCTCCAAGATCAAGAATAATCACTTTGTAAATACTCTTCTCCAGAATCAGATCCAAAAGTTGATTCCATTCTTCTTTTGTCACTTCTCTGAAATCTTGTTCTGCCCGGATCGGTGCGATATAATCCACCCCATTCATATGGCTGATCAAAGTACTGATCTTCCATACCGGATTGATACTTTCCTGCTTCATGTAATACAGCAGATCTCCAAGATTCATTCCGGATTCTTCCGGCAGGTAATAATTTAATCCTGAATACCCTTCCAGATTCAGATACAACGTAGGAATCGATTCTGAAAGAACTCGTCCCATACGCATGGCAAACCTTGTCTTCCCGATTCGATGAACCGGTGAATAGATCCCGATCAGACCATTTACATTTGCTTTCACTGTCTGCGATCTGTCTGAGACAAGTTGGATTTGATGCGTCTGTACTTCTGAATTTTCCTGATTTTTTTTCCTGAAGTAAAAGTTTCAGCATACTGCTGACACTTTGATACCGAAAGAATGGAATCTCTGTGGGACTTCTCTCGTTCGGAATCTTCTCGCCGATCAGAAGATACTTCTGTCTTGCCGGAATCTCATCCCGGTCTTCTTTTCCATACTCTTCTCCGATCAGCAGAATATTTACCTGCATACTCTTGGCTGCTATTTTCAGATTCTCAATATCATGAAATACATGAAACTGAAAATAACCGGATAATTTCTCAGATAATCTTCTGAACAAATTTTCTGAATAACTCTTTTTGTGTATCACAAATCACAAAATTCTCAGCAGTTCCTCTTACTGCTCTTTGCTCAATTGTCATAATTCGAAACTTTGCTGCGATCATACAGCCTGAATAAAGAAATTGTACCGAAGGTCCAACACTTCGATGCAAAAGATACATCAGTAATTCCCCAATTCACTGATGCTGCAACAGATGATTTTCTGTTGGTAAGTGAGATTATATACGGGCACTTCTGTTTTGTCCATACCAAAATTAAAAATATAATGTTTTTGTAAAAAACTCACAAAAAATTGATACCATGTAATGCTATAAAGAAGACAAACCCCAGGAATTCCAAGGGTTCCGGATGTCAAAAAGGTCATCGGATTCAAACCGACATTAATTGAAGAATCTGCTGGAAGAACATATTTGTTTATTATAAAAATCAACGCCATTCCTATGGTTGCACGTATAAAAAAAACTTGAGAAAAAAGTATCCTGTTTTCTTTTTCATTTCACTCTTCCAATCTGTTTTTCTTGATTTGTAACTGTTCAGAGCCAAGCAAAATTTCAAAAAACAGGTATAAAATGCTTGCATTTTTAAGACTGTTTTTGAAATTTTATTTGGCGGATACGCCACACCGACGAAATGCGTAGCATTTTGGAGGTTGGCTCTGAACTGTTACCTTGATTTATTTTATTTTTCCGTCTCTTTTTTTATTCCTTTTGATTCCATTTTCAATTCTTTATACTCAAAAAAAAGAAAGTGGATAAAGTTCACTGTAATCAAGTAAACTCCATCCACTTTCTCTTATCTTTTTTATTTTTCAGGACAGCTTACAATCTTCTGTAAAACATAACAACTTTATTCCTCTGTTGTTTCCTGCTCAGTTGTCTCAGAAACTGATCCTTCCTCTGATTTTTCAGACTCATCTTCATCAGAAATCTCAACTTCTTCACCGTCGATCTCGGCAGAAGCCTTTCTCACCTTCGCAACGCTCGCTACAGTGTCATTTTCCTTCAGGTTGATCAGTTTTACACCTGATGTGATTCTGCCGTAAACAGAGATGTCAGAACACTTCATACGGATAATAATTCCCTCTGTGTTGATGATCATGATCTCACTGTCTTCATCTACAGCTTTCATTCCGACAACATTTCCTGTCTTCTCTGTGATCTTATAACATTTCACACCTTTACCGCCACGATTCTGACGAGTAAATTCATCCATGTCTGTACGTTTACCCATACCACGCTCAGATACGATCAGCATATCTTTGCCCTGGCTTTCGATCTGCATACCGATCACAACGTCATTATCTGCCAGGTTCATACCGCGTACGCCCATAGAAACACGGCCTGTAGAACGTACATCTGTCTCATTGAAACGGATACACATACCGTATTTTGTAACGAGGAAAATATCCTCTGTATTATCTGTGATCTTAACTTCGATCAGCTTATCATCCTCACGCAGTACGATTGCCGCAAGTCCTGTCTTTCTGACATTTGCATAGTCCTGAATCGGAGTCTTCTTCACAAGACCTTTCTCCGTTGCCATGAACAGATACTTACCTTCCTCATACTCACGAAGCGGAATGATCGCAGTAATCTTCTCTTCCGGCATCAGCTGGAGTAAGTTAATGATTGCTGTTCCACGCGCAGTTCTTCCTGCCTCCGGAATCTCGTAAGCTTTCAGTCTGTAGACACGGCCTGTGTTTGTAAAGAACATAATGTAATGGTGACTGGTTGTAATAAACAGTTCTCGGATGTAATCATCCTCCAAAGTCTGCATTCCCTTAATACCTTTACCACCACGATTCTGGCTCTTGAATGTGTCCATAGACATTCTCTTGATATATCCGAGTTTTGTCATTGTAATTACGACATTCTCGCGCGGAATCAGATCTTCCATGGAGATGTCAAATTCATCAAATCCAATCTTAGTTCTTCTGTCATCACCGTATTTCTCAGCAATTACAAGAATCTCTTTTTTGATCACACCAAGAAGAAGTTTTTTTATCAGCAAGAATTGCTTTTATACTCTTCAATCTTCTTCATAAGCTCTGCATATTCAGCTTCAATCTTCTCACGTTCCAAACCTGTGAGTGCACGCAGACGCATGTCTACGATTGCTTGTGCCTGGGCATCACTGAGTCCAAAGCGTTTGATCAATTCTGCTTTTGCTTCCTGAACATTCTTAGAACCACGGATGATGCGGATGACTTCGTCAATGTTATCCAGAGCGATCAGTAATCCTTCCAGGATATGAGCTCTCTCCTGTGCTTTATTCAGGTCATACTGTGTTCTTCTTGTCACAACATCTTCCTGATGACGCAGGTAGTACTGCAACATCTCAAGAAGATTCATAACCTTCGGCTGATTATCAACGAGCGCCAGCATGATCACACCAAATGTATCCTGAAGCTGTGTATGTTTATATAACTGATTCAGAATTACATTCGGATTCACATCACGACGAAGCTCAATACAGATTCTCATACCTTCACGGTTAGACTGGTCACTTAAATCAGTGATTCCGTCAATCTTTTTATCTCTTACAAGTTCTGCAATCTTTGAGATCAGACGTGCTTTATTTACCAGATACGGAAGCTCTGTGACAATAATTCTGTTCTTTCCGTTCTGCATTGGCTCAATGTTTGTCACCGCACGCACTCTGATCTTACCGCGTCCTGTTCTGTATGCTTCTTCAATCCCTCTTGTTCCAAGAATCGTCGCACCTGTAGGAAAATCTGGTCCCTTCACGATTTCAAGAATTTCCTCGATTGTCGTCTCTTCTTTATCTGCAATCTGATCGTCTATGATCTGAACAACTGCTGAAATAACCTCACGCAGATTATGCGGCGGGATATTCGTTGCCATACCTACTGCAATACCTGATGTTCCATTTACCAGAAGATTTGGAAATCTGGACGGAAGTACAGTAGGCTCCTTCTCTGTTTCATCAAAGTTCGGGATAAAATCTACGGTATTTTTGTTAATGTCCGCTGTCATCTCCATGGAGATCCTACTCAGACGTGCCTCTGTATAACGCATTGCAGCAGCGCCATCACCGTCCACTGAACCAAAGTCCCATCGTATCACCGACAATACGCGCACATTTACGATGCGGTTTGTCCGGTCCATTATTTAATTCTATCATTGAGTACAGAATTCGTCTCTGTACCGGCTTAAGTCCGTCTCTAACATCCGGAAGAGCACGGGCAGCGATTACGCTCATGGCATAGTCGATGTATGAAGTCTCCATCGTCTTTTTTCAGATCGACTTCATGGACTTTGTCAAAATATTGTCTTCCATCACTTGTCTCCTTTTTTTCTAGGGTCAGTCTATCATATTCAAAACCTGGCTGGGTTTCGCGTTCTTACGCTCTGCACCAGCTCAAAATCTGACTGGGTTTCGCGTTCTTACGCTCCACACCAGCTCAAAAATCTAACTGGGTTTCGCGTTCTTACGCCCCACACCAGCTCAAAAAATCTACCGGGTTTCGCGTTCTACGCTCCACACCAGCTCAAAAATCTGACGATTTTTTCGCTGGGTTGGCATTTCTAATGCCAACCCAGATAGATTCATCCAATCATGCTTTCAAGTAAACTTGAAACATGCTTGACTGAATCTACCTGTTGTGTCGCTATAACTACTATATATCCAAGTTTTGTACATACTTTGCGTTTTCTTCGATGAATTCTCTTCTTGGTTCTACTTTGTCTCCCATAAGGGTTGTGAAAGTAAGATCGAGCTCGGAAGAGGTCTCATCATCCATCGTTACGCGCAGAAGGATTCTGTG
>VOFI01002876.1_pt1 | contig 47671 bp, 70 predicted proteins | sample 5384131 | NCBI WGS metagenome assembly VOFI01 (sample SAMN12384728, study PRJNA508395) | human gut metagenome | isolation source: healthy gut H | host: Homo sapiens
AGACCATCACCGACGAGGAGTTGGTGGGCCTTGGGCTGGCTTATCCTGATATTCTGGATGTAGACGGCCACCTGGTAATCAGCAAGGACCTGGCTGACGCCGACCGTGTGACCATCGTTACCTATGGCGGCTCCGGTCACGAGCCCGCCCAAGCCGGCTTTTGTCGGCAAGGGGATGCTGGATGTCCAGGCCGTGGGCGATATCTTTGCCGCTCCCAACGGCCAGCTGGTGTTCGACGCCATGAAGCTGGCCGACAAGGGCCACGGCGTACTGCTGCTCACCCTGAACTACGCCGGCGACCAGCTGGCGGGCAAGCAGGCCATCAAGCTGGCCCAGAAGGCTGGGCTGAACTTCCGCCAGGTGGTCACCGGCGAGGAGATCCAGTACGACCCCAACGGCGAGGACAACAAGCGGGGCCTGGCTGGCGCTGTTGCCCTGTACCACATCGCGGCCGCCGCGGCCCGGGAGGGTAAGAGCCTGGACGAGGTGGCCGACATCGCCCAGCGGTACGCCGACAGCATGGCCTCTGTCACCGTCAAGTCCACCGACGCCACTCACCCCCAGAACGGGATGTCTTTCGGCGACCTGGGCGAGACCGACCTGATGGAGATCGGTGCCGGCCAGCACGGCGAGGGCGGAGGTGTGCGCGTACCCATGATGTCCTCCAAGGACACGGTCGCCACCGTCGCCGAGGCCCTGTGCAAAAAGCTGGAGCTGAAGCAAGGGGACCGCGCTTTTGTTATGGTCAACGGCTGTGGCGCCACCACCATGATGGAGATGCTGGTGCTGTTTAAAGACACCGTGGAGTTCCTGAAGGCCAAGGGCGTGGAAGTGGTGGCCAGCATGGTGGGCGAGATCCTCACCGTTCAGGAGGCCGGCGGCTTCCAGATGAACATCGCCAAGTGGGACGAGGAGTTCATCCGCCTGTGGAACACCCCCTGCCACACCCCCGCTTACAGCAAGGAGTAAGATATGGCTGACAACATCGGAAACAAGGCCGCCCACGACTATCACCTGGACATCGCCCCGGTCCAGGAGGGCTTCTATGTGAAGGGGGCCGCCCACTGCGGCTGGGGCATGAAAAACCGTCTGTCCCGCCTCTTTGATCCCAAGTCGGGCAACACGGTGATGCTGGCCTTTGACCACGGCTACATCATGGGCCCCACCGCCGGGCTGGAGCGCATCGACGTGGTGATCCCTCCCCTGATCCCCTATGTGAACGTGCTCATGGGCACCAAGGGCATCCTCCGCTCCTGCATTTCCCCGCCGCCCCGGTGGCCAAGTGCGTCCGGGTGACCTATGACACCACCGTCCTCTTCGATGAGATGTCCAACGGCGGCGGCTTCGCCTGCGACATCGAGAACGCCATCCAAATGAACGCCGACTGTATGGCGGTCCAGACGTTCATCGGCGCCCCCGGCGAGTCCCGCTCCCTGGAGCTGCTGGCCCGGACCGCCGACGCCGGCGCCCGGTACGGCATCCCCACTCTGGGTGTGGTGGCCGTAGGCAAGCAGATGGAGCGCACGGAAACAGTTCTTCCAATTGGCCACCCGCGTGCTGGCCGAAAACGGCGCCAACGTGGTCAAGAGCTATTACTGCGACGGCTTTCGAGCGGGTGGCCGCCGCCTGCCCGGTGCCCATCGTCATCGCCGGCGGCAAGAAGCTGCCTGAGCTGGAGGCCCTGGAGATGGCCTACAAGGCCATCCAGGAGGGGGCCCACGGGGTGGACATGGGCCGCAACATCTTCCAGTCCGACTGCCCCGCCGGCATGGCCCAGGCCATCGGCAAGGTGGTCCACGGGGGCTATACCGCCCAGCAGGCCTTTGAGGTCTACCAGGAAATCAAAAAACGCTTGATCAGGGAGGGAACTTTCATGTCCGCTGAATATATGCATATCGGGATCCCCATCACTAACCGTAAGCCCAATATGACATACAACGAGGGCGCCAAGTTCTGGGTCAGCAACATGGACGACTACGACTACAAGATCGAGTATCTGAAATTTGAGGAGGGCACCCCTTCCCCGAGGTGCTCCACCGCTGCCCCCACGTGGCCTACAAGGTGGACAGCCTGGAGAAGTACATTGCCGACGCGGACAGCGTCATCTGCGGCCCCATGCAGGCCAACGACCAAGGCGACCAGCTGGCCTTCGTGTGGAAGGACGGGGCCATCCTGGAGCTGTATCAGCCCAAGTAGAACCATACTCTCACCCACACGCCAAGAGCAGGGCGCTCCTTCGGGAGCCCCCCGCTCTGCTGTCTGCCCTCCGGGGAACTTCGCCAGCCGTCCCCGTCCGGCTTGCTGAGGATGGCTCCCGCCCCCCTGACAGGGCAGATATTTCAGAAAGCGGCGCACCGCCATGCGGGCGCTCTTCCGGCTCCGGAAGGCCCGGGCACTGTCCGCCCAGCCCTTCGGGGCGGGGTCGGGCACTTCTTTACAAATTGGGGATAGAATTCCCAAAAAATCGTGGTAAAATGGAGCTTATCTGTAAAACCGGCGAGAGCCGGCACAAGGAGGAGCTCCCTATGGATATCGCTCAGCTGGCAGACCGCCTGACTGCGGAAACCGCCAAGATCATCTACGGCAAGGAGACGCAGATCCGCCTGATCGTCATGGCACTGCTCTCCCAGGGCCACGTGCTTCTGGAGGACCTGCCCGGCGTAGGCAAGACCACCCTGATCAAGACCCTGGCCGCCGTGTCCGGCTGCCGATCCAAGCGCATCCAGTTCGTCCCCGACCTGCTGCCCGCCGACATCCTGGGCATGAACATCTACGATCGGAACCGGGGAGTTCCGCCGCCTGCCCGGCCCCGTGTTCACCAATCTGCTGCTGGCCGACGAGATCAACCGGGCGGTCCCCGCACTCAGTCCGCCCTGCTGGAGGCCATGGAAGAGCGGCAGGTCACCATCGACGGCGAGACCCTTCCCCTCCCCACCCCCCCTTTGTGGTGATGGCCACCCAGAACCCGGTGGAGTCGGAGAGCACCTTCCGCCTCCCCGCCGCCCAGATGGACCGCTTTCTCATCCGCCTCTCCATGGGCTACCCCGCCCCTGAGGAGGAGCGGCGGATGCTCTTCTCCCTGGGAGACAGCATCCCGCTGGACGGTCTGGAGACTGTCACCTCCCCGGAGGAGCTGGTGGCCGCCCAGGACTCCCTCTCCCAGATCCGGGTGTCCCCGGAGGTGACCGGCTACTTGGTTTCCTTGGTGGGGGCCACCCGCAGCCACCCCATGGTCGGATGGGGGCCAGCCCCGGGCCTCCGGGCCCTGTTCCGGGCCGCCCGGGCCTGGGCCGCCATGGCGGGCCGCTCCTTCGTTACCCCCGGACGACATCCATGCCCTGATCCACCCCGTGCTAGCCCACCGGCTGCTGCTCACCAACGAGGCCCGGCTCTCCGGTGTCACCGCTGACGGGGTGCTGGACCAGATCGCCGCCCAGCTCCCCGTCCCCCCGGCGGCGGGAGATGAGTTCCATGGAGCGTAAGGCCCTGTTCGGCCGGGGCTCCAGCCTGCTGATCTCTTCCCCTGCCCTGGTGCTGTTCGGGGCCGGGGTCCTGCTGGCCCTGCGCCTGGGCAGCGGCGGGGTGGCGGGGGGGTATGCCTGTTCTTCCTCCTGCTGGGGCTGGCCGCCCGGTGGTGGGGGAGCAGAGCCATACGCGGCGTCTCCATCCAGGTGGAGTGCCCCCGCCCCCGGCTCTTTCCCGGGCAGCAGACCCAGCTCATCTACCATCTGGAGAACGGGAAGGCTCTGCCGCTGATCTGGCTGGAGCTGTCCCAAAACGCCCCGGAGGAGGGGTGCCTCACCCCCCGACGATGCCTTTGAGTCCTATCTGCAGCCCGCCCCGGATCAGGAAGGGGGCGCCCCGGTCCCCGCCCTGCGCCAGTCCTTCTCCTTTGTGGGGAGCTGGCAGACCATCCAGGTTGAGAGCACCTGGACTGCCCAGCGGCGGGGACTGTACCGGGTCCACCGACTGGTGGCCCGCTCGGGGACGGCTTCGGGCTGGTCCAGGGGGGAACAGCCCCTCCCCGCCGGGCAGATCCCCGCCATCGCCGTCTATCCCCCGGCCGGTGGAGGTGGACCTCTCCCTCTTTCTCCGCCCCCAGTGGGACTGCCGCCGGCCGTCAGGGGTGGATGGAGGACAACAACCGTGCTCCGGGGCTGCCGGGGGAGTACCAGCCCGGAGACAGCTGGAAGCATATCAACTGGCGCATGGCCGCCCGGGAGCAGGGCACGCCGGTGAACCTGTACCAGACCATCCAGCCCAGAGGGCTGCGCTTTCTGCTGGATGGGGAGTCCTTCTGCGGTCTCTCCCAGGACTGGAGGGGCTGGAGGGGGCCCTGGAGGTACTGGCCTCCGTCCTTTCCGGCCTGTCTGGCGCAGGGGTGGACTGCTCCCTCTCCCTCCCCCCACTCCCGCCTCTTCGGTCCCATGACCGTCTCCTCCGGGGAGGGCGGCGGGGACGACCTGCTCTTCTATCTGGCGGGCTACCGCTGCCTGGCCCAGCGGGTCCCAGAGGAGAGTCGCTCCCCCAGGGGCCGGCCTTTCTCCTCCCGCTTCGCCGCCGACGCGGCCCCCAGTCCGGCACCGCCTATCTGATCACCTGCTCCGGCAGCCGCCTCCCCGCCGCCCTGATGGAGCGGCTGGACCCAGGGCAGCTGTGGGTGCTGTGCGCCCAGGACTGGGAGGTCCCCTGCCCGGGCCGGGTTCCGGTCCCTCTCCTTGGACTCCCTGCGGAAAGGGGGGAGCCGCCCATGAACCAGAGCCGTTCCCGCCTTGTCGATTTGGCCGGCCTGCTGTCCAATGTGACTGCCCTGCACACCCTGTTCTCCATCTTCGCCTTCCGTCAGACCGGCCGGTCTGATCCGGCCGGCCTGCTCATCTGGTGCGTCTGCCTCTCCCTGACCTGTGGGGGTCTGGCCCTGTTTCTCCGGCGCCCCCGGACCCAGCGCTCCATCCTGCTTCTGGCGCTGGCCGCTCTGGCCCTCCAGGGGCCGTCGTCTGGCTGTGGGGGGGGTGCGCTATCCCTCCCTGCTGTCCTGGCTGTGCCTGCTTGCCATGTGGGGCTTCTCCTACTTCCGCTGCTATGAGCTGCTGATCCGCCCCACGCCCGCGGAGCAGCTGATGGTCTCCTTCGAGACCGCCTCCCTGGTCCTGCTGGCCGCCGCCCTGTGCACCGCCGCCGGTGTCCTCCCCCTGGACACAGCCCTGGCCCCCGCCGCCGGCACTCTGCTGGCCCTGGCAGCCCTGGCCGGACAGAGAGCCTCCAACAGCCGTCCCGGCGGACAGGCCGCCGGCTCCTCCGGGGGCGTCTGCTCCTTCTCCTTCTGCTGGCCGCCCTGGGCGGGCGCAGCCCTGTGCGTGCTGCTGTTCACCGGCACCGCCGCCCAGGCCCTCACCGCCCTCACCGGCTGGCTGCGTGAGCTGGCCTCTGGGGCGCTGGCCCTTCTGGACCGGTTCTTCCGCTGGCTCTTCTCCCTCTTCCCTGCCCCGGAGACCGGCTCCCTAAACCTGCCCGATCCCATCTCCGCCGCAGGCGGCCCGGCCGGCGAGGCCGTCCAGAGCAGCGATGCGGTCCTCTATGTGCTGGCCGGCCTGGTCCTGCTGGCCGGCGTCGGCGCGATCCTTTGGGCCCTCCGCCGGGGCGGAAGCCGCACCCGGTCCCACCCTCCGGTCCGCAGGGGCCGCGTCGTGGACCGCCGCAGCCCACGGGACACCCTGGCAATGCTGTGGTCCCGGCTGGCGGACCGCGTCCGCTTCCAGCTCACCTACCTGGCCCGGCGGAATACCCCCGCCGGCGTGCTGGTGTGGCTGGACCGCCGCCTGAAGCGCCGCCGTAGGGGCCGCCGGCCGGGGGAGACCTGCCGCGCCTTCCTGGACCGGGCGGCGGCGGAGCTGCCCGGCTGTGCCCAAGAGCTGGGGGAGCTGGCCCGCTGTCTGGACCAGCTCTACTTCGGCGGCGGAGCCCCCGCCTTCTCCCCAGCCCGAGCCTCAGAGCTCCGCCGAGCCCCTGCGCCTGGCCTCCCGTCCGCCGGAGAGGCCCGCACGGCACTGACTCCCCCTCCACGCCCCGAGATCTCCCAGTGGAGAGTCCTGGGGCGCTTTTTCTCCCTTTCCGCTGTCCTGTTGGTCAAAAAAACAGCTGTAAACGAAAAAATGCCCCCAATTTTCCGGAAAATACTCTATCCTTTTCCTCCTGTTTGTGATAAGATAGTAACCTCAGTGTGCAGAGGACCGCACGGCGTTTCGGGGCGGGCAGACCGCGGGGTCCGGGGACCTGGAATCCACCAGCGGCACCGTGTCCATCCTGCCCAACGTGCGCATGTCGGTACTGAAGCAGGACCAGAACGCCTATGATGCCTACAACGTCATGGACACCGTCATCATGGGCAACCAGCGCCTGTATGAGGTGGGCAGGGAGAAAAGAGGCCATCTACGCCAAGGAGGAGATGACCGACGAGGACGGGATGCGGGCCTGCCAGCTGGAGGAGGAGTATGCCGAGCTGGGCGGCTGGGAGTCTGAGTCTGACGCCAGCCGGATCCTCCAGGGGCTGGGCATCGGCACGGAGTATCACACCAGCGACATGGCCACCCTGGATGCCCGTCTGAAGGTGAAAGTGCTGCTGGCCCAGGCCCTGTTCGGCAGTCCCGACCTGCTGATGATGGACGAGCCCACCAACAACCTGGACATCGATGCGGTGAACTGGCTGGAGGACTTCCTGCTGGACTTCCCCGGCACCGTCATCGTGGTCAGCCACGACCGCCATTTCCTCAATACCATCTGCACCCACATCGTGGACATCGACTACAACAAGATCAAGATGTATGTGGGCAACTACGACTTCTGGTATGAGTCCTCCCAGCTGGTGCAGCAGCTCATCAAGAATCAGAACAAGCGCAACGAGGAGAAGATCAAGGAGCTCCAGGACTTCATCTCCCGTTTCTCCGCCAACAAGTCCAAGAGCAAGCAGGCCACTGCCCGGCGCAAGCTGCTGGACAAGCTCACCGTGGAGGAGATGCCCGCCTCCTCCCGCCGCTACCCCTGGGTGGGCTTTTCCCCCGACCGGGAGGTGGGCAAGGACATCCTCTTTGTCACCGATGTATCCAAGACCATCGACGGGGTGAAGGTGCTGGACAAGGTCTCCTTCATTGTGGAGCACGGGGACAAGATCGCCTTTGTGGGCGACAATGAGAACGCTCACACCGCCCTGTTCAAGATCCTCGCCGGCGAGATGGAGCCCGACGAGGGCACTGTGAAGTGGGGGCAGACCGCCACCTTCTCCTACTTCCCCAAGGACAACACCGAATATTTCCAGGACTGCGACGACAATCTGGTACAGTGGCTGCGCCAGTTCTCCCCTGATCCCCAGGAGCAGTACCTCCGGGGCTTCCTGGGCCGGATGCTCTTCTCCGGCGACGAGGTGTATAAGCCGGTCGTGAAGGTCCTCTCCGGCGGTGAGCAAGGTGCGGTGCATGCTCTCCCGGATGATGCTGGCGCCATGCGGGACATCCCCATCTTCACCTTCATCAATAAGATGGACCGGGAGGGCCCAGGGTGTGCGCCATGGGACCCCTTTGAGCTGTGCGGGAGGCCTGAGGAGCTGGAAAAGGAGCTGGGCATCGACACCTACGCCATGAACTGGCCCATCGGCTGCGGCAAGGAGTTCCAGGGCGTCTACGACCGCCAGAACCGCCAGATCATCCATTTCACCTCCAACACCAACGCCAGGGCCGCCACTGCCACCCAGATCGAGCTGGACGACCCGGCTCTGGCCGGGCTCATCGGCCAGGCCAAAAAGGACCAGCTCATCGAGGACATCGAGCTGCTGGACGGGGCTTCCTGCGACTTTGACCTGGACCGGGTGCGCCACGGGAAACTCTCCCCGGTGTTCTTCGGCTCGGCCCTGACCACCTTCGGGGTGGAGCCCTTCCTGGAGGAATTTCTCCGCATGACCACGCCTCCCTGCCCCGGAAGGCGGGAGAGGATATCATCGACTCCTTTGATGACGATTTCTCCGCCTTCGTCTTTAAGATCCAGGCCAACATGAACAAGGCCCACCGGGACCGCATCGCCTTTATGCGGGTGGTGTCCGGCCGTTTTGATGCGGATAAGGAGGTCTACCACCTCCAGGGCGGGAAGAAGATCCGTCTTTCTCGCCCCCAGCAGCTGATGGCGGCAGAACGGGAGATCATCGAGGAGGCCTACGCCGGGGACATCATCGGCGTGTTCGACCCGGGCATCTTCTCCATCGGGGACACCCTGTGCGCCCCAGGGAAAAAGTTCCAGTTCGACCCCATCCCCACCTTCGCCCCGGAGCACTTTGAGCGTATCCGCTCGGTGGACACCATGAAGCGCAAGCAGTTTCTCAAGGGGGTGGAGCAGATGGCCAGCACCGCGGCCGCCGCCAGCAGGAAGGTGAAGCCCAGATACAGCCCCAGAAACAGGGCCGGATCTTGGAGCCCATGATGCTGAAGGCGTCCGGCCTGGAGGGCTGTCCGGTCCTCGTCAGCTGGAGCCCTCCGGCGTAGTCCGTCCGACAAACCACACCTGCCGCCGCACCTCCAGCTGTCCAGCCAGCTCGTCTGGGACCACTGCGTAGCTCAGGGACAGCCCGCCGGTGACCGCCCGGCGCTCTGGGTCGTCAGGCACCATGGGCACCTCCTCCTGACAGCTCCCCCGCCCGCCGTGGGCCAGCAGGGCGTTATAGTCGGAGAGTCGGATAGCCGCCGACACCTCCTCCACCCCGGTGACCGCTGGGTCATTGTAGTAAAACAGTACGTCCAGCTGCTCTCCCAGACGGTCCAGGTCAAAGCCGCCCTCCGCCAGCACGGCCGGGAAGTCCACAAGGCCCGCGCTGTCGGCGGACTGATTCTGTACCGTCAGATCAAAGGGAGCCTTCTTCATCGGCCGCCGCCTCCAAGGTGGAGTTGAGTCCGATGGAGCTGGCGGTGATGCCGACGGCCAGCAGCAGCAGGATGCAGATGACCGTCATGGACAGGTAGGTGGAGTGGACCCTGCTCAGCCACTGGCGCAGGGTGAATAGGTTCAGCCCCCGGAAGTAGAGCCCGGGCCGGCTCTGGACCAGCTTCACCACAAAGCCGGACAGGGACTTAAAGATCAGCAGAGTGCCCAGGGTGCCCAGGAACAGCATGGCCGCACAGATGGGCAGGACCGCCACAGCGATGGCCATGCCAAAGGTCAGCAGGATGGCATAGGCGGCCGCCAGGCAGACCGCCCCCAGCACGAACTGGACCACCGCCAGCCCCAGGGGCCTCTCCCGCAGCTCCTCATTTTTCCGCTCCCCCTGCATTAGGTCGATGAGCCGGGCCCGGGACACCTGGATGCCGCTGAACACCATCACGAGCAGAAAGATCAGGCCGAAATAGCCCACTGTGCGCACCGCTGCCCGAGGGGAGAAGGCCAGGGCGAAGGCGTCCATCCGGAGGGAGAACATGGACAGTGTGAGGGCGGACAGGCCCTGGGAGGACGCCAGGCCCAACAGCAGCCCCGCCGCCAGAGAGATCAGGCCGATGACCAGCGTCTCCAGCACCAGCAGTCCTGACACCTGCCGCTGGCTCAGGCCCAGCAGCAGATAGGTCCCCAGCTCCCGCTTGCGGCGGCGGATGAGGAACGTGTTGGCATACAGGATCAAACAGGCCAGCACAACCGCCACAAAGACGGAGAAAATATCCAGAATGGTCTGGATCAGCTGGGCCATGGGGTTTTGGCTCTGGGCCAGATAGACCATTACCCCCTGCCCGTCGATGGAATTAAAGGTATAAAACAGGCACACGCCGAAGGTGAGGGTGAGCAGATACACGCCGTAGTCCCGGAAGGAGCGGCGGACGTTCCGCAGGGCCAGCTTAGAGAACATCTTCCATCTCTCCTCCCAGTTGGGACACTACCCGGATGATCTGGGCGAAGAACGCCCGCCGGTCCATCCCGCCCCGGCTCAGTTCCAGGAAGATCTGCCCGTCCCGCAGGAAGATCACCCGGTGGCAGCAGCTGGCGGTGAAGGCGTCGTGGGTGACCATCAGAATGGTGGTCTGCCGGATCTGGTTCAGCTCCTCCAGCCGCTCCAGCAGCATCCGGGCGGATCTGGAGTCCAGGGCCCCGGTGGGCTCGTCGGCCAGCACCAGGGCGGGCCGGGTGACGATGGCCCGGGCGGCGGCACAGCGCTGCTGCTGTCCGCCGGACATCTGATAGGGATACTTGTCCAGACAGTCCTGGATGCCCAGCAGCCGGGCGTTCTCCTCCACCTGTTCCCGGATCTCTCCCGCCGGCGTCCTGACGATGGACAGGGACAGGGCGATGTTTTCAAAGGCGGTGAGGGTGTCCAGCAGGTTGCAGTCCTGGAAGATGAAGCCCAGCCGTTCCCGGCGGAAGCGGGCCAGTTCCTTTCCCCTCAGGTCGGACAATTCCTTCCCATCTACCAAGATGGAGCCGGCGGTGGGCCGGTCGATGGTGGACATGCAGTTGAGCAGGGTAGTCTTTCCAGAGCCGGAGGCCCCCATGATGCCAACATATTCTCCGCCTCTCAGGGAAAAGCTGACCCCGTTCAGGGCCGTCGTAGCGGCCCCCCGCTTTCCATAGACCTTTTTAGGTCTGTGACCTTCAAGATTTCTTCCATATTCATGCGCTCCTTGCCGCAGGCGGCTCCGCCGCCCCAAAATGGTTTATTGAAACTGTATGAATGATACCATACAGTTGCTTCAAATGCTCTAAAGGAGCTCTTAGGGTTTTCTTAAGAAATCATAAAGCCAGGAACAAAAAGCGCGCCCCGGATGGGGCGCGCCAGAAAGCAGGAGGAACAAACAGGAGAAACGCACTGTCACCGCAGGTCAGACAGTCAAGTGGTATCGGGACATCCATTCGTTGATCTGAATGAGGTAGGCCAGCATCTGGGGCCCGGCCATCAGCTGCCCGAACCAGGGCTTTCCATAGTCCCCTGCGTCGGACAACAGCCCTGCGCGCAGGGCTTTCTCGTCCACCAGGCTGTGGATGGGGGGCGTCCCGGTCGTCCAGGGATGGTGAGCAGCCTGGCCCGGACCAGCTGCTCATACAGGGGGTCGTGGGTCTTGGGGTAGGGGGCTCTTGGGCCGGCGGAGCAGCTCCTCCGGGAGCAGGCCTTCGGCCGCGTCCTCAGCACCTGCTTGCGCTGCCCGTTCATAGCCTTCATTGCCCTGGGGATGTTCCACACATACCCACCAGATGGTGGTAACAGAAGGGGACCCGCACCTCCAGCCCGGCGGCCATACTCATGCGGTCCTTCCGGTCCAGCAGGGTGGACATGAACCAGTTCAGGGACAGCCAGCCGACCTCCCGGCGGCGGCGTTCCCACAGGGCCTCCCCCGGCAGGGCCGGCATCTCCGCCAGGGACTGCTGGTAGCGGGCCTGACATAGTCCTCCACCTGGAGGCTCTCCCACAGCTCTGGCTTCACCACCGCCCTTCGGAACTCCAGGTCCGGACACCAGGGGAAGGTGTCCGCCTCCAGCAGCTCCGACCGCTCAAACCAGGGGTAGCCGCCAAACACCTCGTCAGCGCACTCCCCGGAGAGGGCCACCGTGTGCCGCTCCGCCACCTTCCGGCAGAAATACAGCAGGGAGGAGTCCACATCCGCCATCCCCGGCAGGTCCTTGGCCTCCACGGCCTCAGGGGAGCAGCTGGAGCAGGGAGGGATGTCGCACCGCAGCACCCGGTGTCGGGTACCCAGTGCCCGGACCGCCTTCTTTACCCAGGGAGCGTCGGCGTCCGGCTGGAAAGCGGACGCCTTGAAATGCTTCCGGTTGCCCACATAGTCAAAGGAGTAGGTCTCCAGGGGCTCCCGCCCCTGCTCCTGATAGGCCCGGGCGGCCACCGCGGTAATGATGGAGGAGTCCAGCCCGCCAGACAGGAAGGTACACAGGGGCACGTCGCTGACTAGCTGCCGCCGGATCGCTCCCTTCTCCACCGTCTCCTCGTAGCCGTCCTCGTGGGGGCGGCTCTCCAGTGCCCAGTACCGACGGATCTGGAGGCCCTCCGGCCGGCCGTCAGCTGACAGCCCCCTTCAGTTCCCGGACCCCCTCGAATACACCTGCCCCCGCTGTACGGGCGGGGCCGATGCCCAGCACCTCGCACAGCCCCTGCCGGCCCAGCCGTGGCTCCAGGCCCGGATATTGGAACAGTGCCTTCAGCTCAGATGCAAACACCAGTGCCCCGTCCTTCCAGGCATAGAAGAATGGCTTGACGCCGAACCGGTCCCTGCAGCACATCAGCCGCCTCCGCCTCCCGTCCCAGAAAGCAAAGGCGAAGATGCCCTCCAGCCGTTGGGCCGCCCCATCCCCCAGGCGATGCAGGCGTTGAGCAGCACCTCGGTGTCCGACTCCGTCTCAAAGGAGAAGCCCAGCTTCCGAAGCTCCCGGCGCAGCTCATCGGTGTTATAGAGCTCGCCGTTGTAGATCAACACATATTCCACGCCGTCCCGCACCCGGGCCATAGGCTGCTGCCCCCGCTCCGGGTCGATGACCGCCAGGCGTCGGTGGACCAGGGACGCAGTCCGCTCCCTGCCAGAGTCCCTTTCCATCCGGTCCCCGGTGGGCAAGGGTCTCCCCATCCGCTCTCCCACTTCCCGCCAGACCGGGCCCGCGTTGTCCCGGGTAAAATCACAAAATCCGCAGATACCGCACATAAGTAAGCTCCTTTATCAGCCTTGGACCGGGAGCCCGGGCAGACGGGTCCGCCGCCGCCCGGTCCACATCCCATTGTATGCATGCGCCTCAGGTCTGTTACAGCAGAAACAGACCCAGCCCCCAGGCCAGCGAGGCCAGGACCGCCCCCGCAGCTCCCCAGGCCGGTCCGGGAAGCTGCCTGCCCCGGGCGTTCCATGCCCGGCTGCGGCGGAGATAGCCGTCCGCCGCCTGTCTGGCCTCCCGGATGACCTGGTCCGCGCTGACCCCCTCTGGCCAATGCCTCTTCTTTCACGATGAAAATGGCCTCCTCGAAGAGCTTGGGGTCCGGGGATTTCACCAGGATGACCTGGCGTGTGATGCCTTTGACCATGAGATACCTCCTCCGTTTCCGGGGCCCCTGCCGTGAGCCCCCTGTGTACACAGTTATTCTTGCCCAATTTTACCGGGTATATTCCGGCCCGGCCCGCCGTACACTGGATCTTGCCAAGAGATCTGAAGGAGGGGCGGAGATGGACGATGAATCCAAGGAGCAGCTGCTGTCCCTGGCGCTGGTATGTGCGGTCAATCTGGCCGTGATCCTTCTCATCCCGGTGCTCCAGGGGCGGCTTTGATCCCCTGGCGGCCGCATCCATACGGCCGCCAGGGGCATTTGCTGCCAGGCAAAGGGTCCGCGCACTTGACCTCTACGTTCTCCGCGCGATCCGCACCACCAAGGCGGTGCGGTCATCTGTGGCTCCCTCCGGGCTGTCGGTGATCAGACTCCGGGCCAGCTCCGTGGGGCTCTCCCCATCGAATTTAGCCAGCCGCTCCCGGACCCAGGCGTCGTCCCCAGTTCCGGCGATGCCGTCGCTGACCATGAGGACGCAGTCCCCCGCCTCCAGCCGCAGCCGGGTATGGTCGGGCACCGCGTGCCCGAAGGGGCCAGCCCAGCGGGCAGGGAGCTGCCTGCGATCCGCCGCACCGAGCTCCCTCTCCGCACATAGGTGGGGGCAGCTCCCAGCTTGTACACCGCCCCCTCCCCTGTGAACAGGTCCACCTGAAGCAGGTCCACTGTGGTGAACCCCCTCCTCCTCTCCCCCGAAGGGCCAGGGCAGAATTCAGTGTGGCCAGGGCGTGGCCCGTCTCCACCCCCGCCATCAGGAACTGCTCCAGCAGGCGGACAGCCAGGGAGCTCTCCCGGCCCGCCCCGGGCCCGCTCCCCATGCCGTCGCACAGCAGCACATAGAGGGTGCCGTCCTCCCGCTTGAAGTAGGTCCCGGCGTCCCCGCTCACCGTCTCCCCGTCCTTCTTCCGGGCTGCCACACCCGCTACCGCCATCAGCGGCTCCAGCTGGATCAGAGTCAGGCTCTCCTCCCCCGCCTCCGCTCGGGTAGGCACACCCAGCAGATCCGATAGGGCGGCCAACTCCTCCGGTGTGTCCAGAGTCTGGCATCCCTCCCCCTTCAGCTCCGCCCGCAGACGGCCGTACTCGTCCCGGTACACCGCCGTCTCCATCTCCAGTCCCAGCAGAGCCAGGTGCCGCCTCAGCTTCTGATTGCCTGCCGGGTCCGGGATCAGCTCCCGGCTCAGCTCTGCCGCCGCCGTCCCCAGAAGGGCGGACAGCTCCCCATACTGCCGGCACACCGCCGCCCGGCTCTCCCGGATGCGGCTGTTGTACTGCCGGCGGTAGAGCAGGGCGGTGAGCTCCTGGTTCACCGCCTCCACAAAGGCGGGGGAAGTGGAGGCAGCGGTCGGCGAAGTAGCGGGGGTAGTCGCTGGCCACTCCCCGCCCCGCTCCAGCATGGGGGGCCGTGGCGTCGTTGAGGGGCGTTGAAGGTGGTCACATAGTCCCGCTCCCAGCAGCTGGACCGGAGGGAGCAGGTCCGGCACACCCGACAGGCCGCCCGGTCAAAGACCGCCGCCACATCGTTGTCGTTCTCCGGCGCCCGGAAGGAGCCCCGCAGGGACTCGTACAAGGTACGGAAGGCGGCGGCGGTGGCCTCCAGCTTTTTTTCTGCACATAGCCCTGGGCCCTGCCATCCGGGGGCGCCGTCGGGGCTGGGGCCAGCAGGCCTCCCAAGCGCTTCCACTGGCGCTCCGGCACCATGAAAAAAGCCACCGAACCCAGAAACACCTCATACAGGATGGCCAGGGTCAGCCCCCGGTCCCAGGTCCACAGGACGGCGGCCCCGTCCGCCGCCGCGAAGGCCGCCGCCGCCCACACCCGTTTCTTGCCCCGGAAGGCCCCTGCTGCCAGAGCGGCCAGCCCCCAGGCCATGGCGTAGAGTGGGACGCCCGAGCCCGCCAGATCCATGGACAAGCCGATGGTCACCCCAAGTACGGCTCCTGCCGCCAGTCCGCCCTGCCAGGCCCCCGCCAGCACCAGACAGGCTCCCAGCGTCCGGCCGAAGGAGACATCCTTCCATAGATACAGGTTGGAGAGGGAGATCAAGGTGGTACACACCAGGACCAGGGCCCCGGTCCGCCGGGCTGCGGAGCATACCCCCTCCCCGCTCCCCCGCCGTATAGGCAGCAGCAGCACCCGGTAGCACCAGGCCGCGGCCACCGTCAGGGCGATCTCACTAAGGAAGTAGATCACGTCCACTGTTCGCCAGCCCCCCTGGGACAGGTAGATGAAGCCGGTGCAGCCGTTCATCAGGCCTGCCACCCCGGGCATGGTCCAGGGCCTCTGGAAGAGCTTCATGTCGTAAAAGGCAAAGCCCACCGCGAAGGTCAGGATGGCAGCGGACAGATAGCGCAGCGCATCAGAGAAGCCCAGCAGGGTCAGATAGCCGAATCCCGCCCCCAGCAGGCCGCCCCTGCCGCACAGTCCGGTGCCTGATGCCCCCACCATGGCCACGCCGAAGGGGGCGAAGCCGCCGAACACCTCCGCCCCTGCCAGCACCGCCGCCAGCATTAGATGGATGCCCACCTCTGCCGTCCGCAGCACCGCCGGGCCGCTCAGCCCTGTCCGCCCCAGCCGGGCCGTCTGCCCCCGCAGCCTCGTCAGCCGCATTTTCAGATCTCTCTGGCCGCCATCTCGTCTCCTCCTATGTAGCTTCCGGCTTGTCCGGAACGTTGTGCCCCACATTATAATCCATTATTTGGAAAAACATGGTCGGAATCAGGAGACGATTTCCTCCGGCGGCCTTTTTTCCCTCCGGTTGCTTTTTGCCAGGCAATATGATATTATAACAATAGACCTATTGGGTGAGCACCTACCATCAGTCAGGCTGTTTCAGTCTGGCTTTTTTTTTTATGGAAACAGAGAAAAGGAGGTCAACAGAAATGATGTTAAAAGTATTGGGGATGGCGCATGAGCAGGCCGTCAAAGGACTGATCCGGGATGCCTTTTCGGCGGAACCCTGGTGTGACCGCTGGGAGGATGAGGATGTGTTTCATTCCTATATTCTGGACGTGATGGGCAATCAGAATTCTTTGGCCCTGGGACTTTTTTCGGAAGATGTCCTGATTGGGATCTCTCTGGGCCGTCTGCGGCACTGGTACAATGGCATTGAATACTGCATTGACGACCTGTGCATTGCCTCAGAACATCAGGGACAAGGGTTCGGGTCCCTGTGGATCCAGCTGATCCGAAATTATGCCTGTCAGCACGGCTTTCGGAACATCTCGCTCCAGACCAAAAGAAACGCGCCCGCTTACCACTTTTATCAAAAAACCGGCTTTGAAGAGCAGGAGGACCGGGTCTGCTTTTCTCTGGATTGCCTTCCATGATCTGAGGGCAGTCCCCCGCCGTGCTCATCGCGCGGTCGATTTTTGCTCAGAGGGCAGAAGTTCCATAAAATTTTTTCTCTGGAATGTATAACCATCCCCGGGCCTGTCCACAATAGGCTTCGGAGGTGGTTCCATGAAACGAACCGTATTTCAGAAACTGGGCGACTTCGTACTGGGAAAGGGCTTCTACATAGTCCTTTTCCTCTGTGTCGCCACCATTGGAATTTCGGGCTATTACCTTGTTCGCACCGTCAGCAGCACCCCCGGAGAGGCGGAACCGGTCACCGGCAGCCCCACCGTGGTCCTTCCCGACAGCAGCCAGAATGCGGCTCCCCCCATACCACTCCCTCTGTCACCACACCCACCACGCCTACTGTGACCGAGCCAGAGGACAGCGGGAGCCAGGAGGCTTCCCTCCCCCAGACCGTGGAGGAGGAGCCGGCCGAGACGGTCCAGCCGGTGGAGGAGGACCCTGTTCCTGCTGTCTTCACCTGGCCGGTAAAGGGGGAGATCCTCTCCGGCTTCAGCCTGGAGGTGCTGGCCTATGATGAGACCATGGGCGACTGGCGCACCCACAGCGGCGTGGACATCGCCGCCAGCGTGGGCACCAACGTGCTGGCCATCAGCGCGGGCACGGTCCAGGGAGTCTACGATGACGACCTGATGGGCACCTGCGTGGTAGTGGACCACGGGGACGGCCTGACCAGCACCTACTGCAACCTCAGCGCCAAGCCAACTGTTTCGGAGGGCGACACCGTCAGCACCGGCACCGTGCTGGGCGTGGTGGGTGAGACCGCCATCGCCGAGAGCAGCCGCCCCTCCCATCTCCATCTGGAGATGGCCCAGGACGGCAAGGCGGTGGACCCTGTGAGCTACCTGCCCCAGCGCTGAAGGATCAAAAAAAGAGCTCCACGCCCTTGATGGGTGTGGAGATTTTTGCTGTCTGCGGAATAATCTTCTCCCCCCGCCCCGCCATGCCTTTCACCGAGGGAGAAGGGCCCTCTTCAAGCCCGCCGGGCCAGGACTTCCAGCATATGATCCGCGAACCGGTCCAACCGATCCCGGACTCCGGGCAGCCCCATGGCCTCCCCCTGGGTCATTGGCTGTCTCCAGCAGGGCAAAGCGTCCTGGCACATAGAAGGACTTGTTCATGTTCATGGCCGAGATCAGCTGCCGGGCCACCAAGTCGCTGCCCGAATAGCCAGAGACCACCAGGGCGAACAGGGCCTTGTCATAGAAGCGGGTCTGGCGGAACAGGGCGGTGAGGCGGTTGATGAAGGCGGTGAGGTTGGCGGAGAGAGCGTCGTTGTAGTTGGGGCACAGCATAACCACCCCGTCGGCCCGGCGCACCGCGGATAGACCTCCCGGGACATGACTCCGCCATAGAAGCACTCCCCCCTTCTCCCCGAAGTGGAGACACATGGTGTAGGGGACAGCCGGCGCAGTCGTCCAGGGTGCCGTTGCGCAGACCGATCTCCTGGACACTGCACACCTCCCCCAGCCGCTCCTGCACCCCCCTGCCCAGAGGGCCATGGTGTTGGAGGTATGGTGGCTGGAGGCGTGGAGGGCCAGCAGCTCAGGCCGCTCCTTTTTGGGGGAAAGTGAAGGTGTCCAGACGCTGGACCAGCTCCTGTGCCGCCGCCAGATAGGCCCCCATCAGGTCGGTGCCCAGGTTTTTGGCCTGGACGCGGAAGTTGGCCAGGGAGCCCGTCCCCTCCACCAGCGGCCGCCCGATGAGGGCGCATCCCGCCATATCTGCGGCCAGGGCCAGCTCTCCGGCGGTGGATTTGGTGTACAGCTCCCCGGGGCCGTCCACGATCAGCGCGGCGGTGCATCCCTCCAGCAGGTCCGGCTCCCGCCGCAGCCGGGAGAGCATGCGGTAATACTCCAAATTCTGTCCCGCCCCGTCCAGGGCCAGGGCAAACAGGACCCGGTCTCCCGGCCTCAGGTCCAGCTCCTCCGCGGTGCGGATGGTCCTCCCTCCCGGTCCGCCAGGGCGTGGGAAAGAATGCCGGACAAGCGGGGGTCCGCCTCCGGCCGGTCAGGGTATGGATGAATCAAAACGAGGGACATGAGATCGCCTTCTTCAAAAGTTGATGTGCGGAGAGACCGGAAAGTTCAGTCTTTTTCCCAGGGGTGGCCGCCGACCGTCCACAAATGACAGGGACCCCAGGGCGGTGATCACCGCAGCGACAGAGAGGTGGAGCGCCACATTGGGGGGCGTAAAGTTGCAGGTATTGGACACCTCACCAAACTCCATCAAAAACCGGCAGGCCAGCCCCAAAAGCGTCATACCGAGGGCCAGGGCGGCTGATCTCCGCACCTTGTTCCGGCTATGCAGCACACCCAGGAGCTGTCCGATTTCATAGTAACCGATACAGAGCATTAGCATAAAATACCAGCTGCCAAGCTGCCGCCCTGTGGTGAAATTATAGATGGGGAAGCCAGAACAGCCGAAAAGCACCAGAAATGTACAGAGACCGATAAGCCAGCGGATGCGGTGGGCCAAAATTTTTTTCTCTCATGGGACACCCCCTTTGTCATGCAGGGCAAGTTATTCCATTCGGATGCAGGGGCACCAAATCGCGTCCTTACCGGTTTTCCCTCTATAATACCGACTTTAAATGCTCCGCCGCCTCCCGGATATGGCCGAAGAGGGGATCGGGGATCTGGGGCAGTAGCTCCGTCTCGATCCCGGCAGGGGTGTAGCGGTTCTTCACCCCCATATACACCCCGTCCAGAAACACGGAGCCGCAGTGCCACGTCCCCCCGGAGGGTGAGCAGCAGAGACAGGGCCCCGGAGGACAGGGCGGGGGCCACATAGGGCTTGAAGCCGATCTCCCGCATGACCAGATTGGCGGTGACCGTCCTGTGGGTCAGCTCCCGGGAGACCTCCTCGTCGTAGTGGTCGATGGAGTTGGCGATGGTCAGACCCGTGCCGTGGGGGCCGAAGGACCGGCCCTCGGTGAGGAAGGAAGCAAACCGGCTGTCCCGCTTTGCAAAGTAGGCCGCCCGGGCGTTCATCACCCCCAGGCCGAAGCCCTGGACCTGCTCGGGCCGCAGGCCCTTGCCATCCCAGTTGCCATTCTCATCCCGGTTGCTCTCCAGATAGGCGGTCTTGGCCAGGGGGTCCACCGGGTCGGACACCGCGCACCACAGCCCCTGGAAGTCGGCCGCCCGTGCCATGCGGGCGTACTGCTTCACAATGGCGGCGTTATTCTCGAACTGGGCCATGCGCACGTCCTTCACCTGGGAGCCCACCGGCGGAATCCCCCGGGAGGCCACAAAGACGAACACGTCGCAGTCAAACAGCTTTTCCGGGGAAATGATCTCCACCTCCGGAAATGCCCCGTAGTCCCAGGGCAGGCTGATCTGCCCCATCTCGAACTCCCACCGGGCGGTGATCTGGTCGCTGAGGTCGCAGATCCCGATGGATCAGATCACATCCCCGCCCAGCAGCTTCAGCCCGGTGAGCAGGGTGGAGCCCACGTCCCCGATGGCCAGGATATTGACCCGCTTTTTCTCCGTCCCAGCCCTCTGGGACAACACCTGCTCCCACCCCGCCCGGCCGGTATTGACGGCAGTGAGCAGCCCCTCCTCCAGGGCGGCGGACAGGGGCGCGTCCAGGGAAAGTCCGGCAGGCGGGAGGCGTCCAGCACCTCCAGCCCGTGGAGGGCCTTCAGCTGGCCCGGGTGAGTGACCTTGAAGGAGCCCCGGCCCAGCACCGGGTCCCCCTCCACCAGATAGCAGATCGGAGTCCCCGGGGCGGGCTCAGCCTTGGAATAGGGCAGATCCCCCCGGTCCGAGGCCAGGATCTTCCCATCCTTTTCGTAATAATAAAACATAATATAACACCTCGCAATGGTTTCCCGCAGATCATTTCCAGCAGTCGGCGGAGGTCAGCCCCGGGGGTGGGTCCGCATCAGCTGCTCCAAGTCGTTCTCCAGATAGACCGAAGCCGCCAGGTTGTGGTCGTAGTCCAGGCAGGTGCCCTTGTCCGGGCACAGGGGCAGGACGACCGCCTCAGCCAGCCGGCCCAGAGTCAGATTCCGGCCGTAGAGTGCCCGGTACTCCAGGGTGCCGATCACATCCCGGGCGGACTCCAGGCAGCAGCGGGAGAGTTGGAAGACGGCCTCCTCCCCGCACTCTTTGGCGAAGGGAGGGACGGCATAGGGCAGGATGTGGTTGATACCGGGCAGCAGGCCGGGCACCGGGGGGCCGGGAGCGGCGGATGGTGTTGCCCCCGATGAAGGGGTACAGGGTGGACTCCACAAACCACTGCCGCAGAGAGGGCAGGAAGTACACGCTGTCTACCGGCCGCTTCTGCTGACTCATCAGGTCCCGGCCGTAGCCGGAGAGGATGCCCACCAGGACAAGCTGGATGTCCACCCCCTCCTGGCGCAGGACGGGGTCCAGGGCCTTGATGCGCACCCCGGGGTGCATCAGGTCGTCCACCAGGATGACGGGCCGGTCAAAGGATTTGATGGTGCGCACCTGGCAGGGGATGGAGGCGTAGTTGGGAAATGCCTCGATGGTGCTCTCGCTGAGGTCAGGGGAGTACACCCGGTCGGTGTGGATGGTCTTGGTGACCGTGTTGGGCACAGTCTTGCCCCGGAGCAGCTTACCGAAGGGGACGCACATATATTTCCCCAGCTTCCGGGGGGGTGGTGGGCTCTTGGGGCACCTGGTTGAACTGGGTGATCATCCGCAGCAGCCGGTGGTGGATCACGTCGGCAGACAGGGTGAGGACCAAGTTGCCTGGATACAGGCCGGTGAGGGCGGTCTGGAGCCGCTGGTGTCCCCGCCGGATGGCGGCGAGCACCCTGGGGTTGCGGCTCAGGGGCTCCTGAATGGTGGTCTCCAAATTCTGGAGCAGCACCACCGGGGCCCGCAGATCGGCCTCCAGCGGCCCCCATCCCGGCGGATGAAGCCCTGCCGCCGGAAGAGCTCCTCTGTCTCCGGGGGCACAGCCCCTCGTGGGGGTGGAAGACAGCGTAGACGCACTCCGCCTCCAGGGCGTGGGAGAGCACCTCGCTGACCAGCAGCTGGGCATAGTCCTTCTCCTGCTCCTCTTCGGCGGCCAGGCCGGTGATGAACAAAGTCTTACCTCCCGCCCGCAGGCGCACCTGGTCCGCCAGATCGGCGTTTTGAAACGCGGAGTAGAGGTCGGCTGTAGACAGATAGCGGAAGCTGAGCCAACCCAGCATGGGCTCCCCCGCCCTCCCGACGGTGGCGCAGCACCAGCAGCTGGTCCCCGTCCCGAAGGATAGCGGTCCGCAGGCTCTCCCGCTCCCGGTGCCCAGCAGTGACATCGGCCACCAGCAGGGGGTCCGGCCGCTCCACCCACTGGAAGGACAGGTCCCGGGCGTTGAGCAGGGGCTTGTCCTGGGTGTCGCGGAGGTACAGGCCGTTCTGATAGATGAAGTCCTGGATCACCGGGTCGATGAAGGTGGAGATGTCCCGGTTCATGTCCACGTTCTCCCGGATGCGGGTAGAGCTGATGTCCTCCAGGTGGGGGGGCAGCTGGAGCTGGATCACTTTTCCGGTGATGCCCAGCTCCTTTCCCTCCGGCAGGGGGCTGGCCCGCCCTGCGGAAGATGATGTGGTCCATGGAGTGGACCGACCAGTCCACAGGGGCGGCCTGATAGGCGCTGGCGTGGCCCACCACATCGCTGCCCACCACCAGATAGACCTCCTGGCTGGGGAAAGAGCTCCCGCAGGCGGCGCAGGTCCCTGGGGTTGGACAGGTTCACCGGGATATCGTTGGGGAACAGGTGGACGTGGAAGTCCCCGGCGATGGACAAGTTGACGATCTGCCGGCGGATCAGGTGGGGCTGGGCCTTTTGGACCAGGAGAACTCATCCACAGCCAAATAGACCTCGAACCCCAGGTCCCGGATGGCGTGGACGATGCCCTTGTGGGACAGGGTGAAGGGGTCAAAGGTGCCGGGGAAGAAGGCGATCTTCCGGGGGTGGGTGAAGGCGAAGGGGCCGTGGTCCATCCGCCACAGGGCAATGAAGCGGTTGATGTGGGCCAGGGCGGCCGCCCGGTAGAAGAAGGTCAGCGGGGTCCTGACGGGGGCCCGCCTGGATCAGGAAGAGGAGCTTGCGGTAGCACAGGGCAAACAGCCGGGCCTTCTCCTCCATGGGGAGCACGGGGCTGTCGAAGAGCATGGTCCCGGTGACCAGCAGGGCCTCCTGCCGCACCGCGGGCCGGTAGTGGGCCAGCCCCTGGAGCAGCAGGCCCAGCAGCTCCTGGCGGCGGGCCTCATAGGCCCGCTCCGGCTCAGGGAAGCGCTCCCGGTAGGCGGGGTAGTGCTGGAGCAGCACCCCCACGGTGTTCAGCGCGCCGGACACGGCGATGTTGGTGGGGGAGCCCAGCAGGTTTTTCAGCCACAGGACCTGCTCGTCCAGCTCGCTGGGGGTGGAGGAACAGGGCAGCCCGGCCCAGATACTCCGGGATATATTTGGATATCTCGTACTGGCCCATCTCCAGTCCCTTGCCCAGCTCCACCACCACCTCGTTGCGCTGCTCCCGGCGCAGCAGGGGGATCAGGCGGACCAGGGCCTCGCCGGCGGCGTGGCGGACGCCCACCCGCTCGGACACCTTCACCAGGTTGGAGAAGTGGGTGGCGATGTGGAGCATGTGCTCCCGCAGGCCGTGCTCCACCTGGTCCTGGAGCAGCTCGATGCCCACTACCTTGATGATCCAGTGTGTGGCGCTCTTCAGGTTGTCCAGGAAGATCTCACTGGTCACGTCCTGCTCATACAGGGCCGCCTGATAGTCGGACACGTCCTCCCCCGCCCGCTGGAGGACCTTATACCGCAGGAAGAGCAGCGGCAGGCTCCCGCCGGCGGCAGACCGGGCGGCCGCCGCGATCTGAGCCATCTGGGGGTGATCCTGGGGCAGGGAGCGCTGGGCCTCCCGCAGGAACTGGAGGGCCGCCGCCTGGAGGCGCAGGTTGCCGGAGGCGGCGAACCAGGCCGCAAAGCGGATGAGGCGGCCCCGGGTCTCCTGGTCATATTGCTGGGCGGGCAGATAGCGGATGGCGTCCAGCAGGGTGAAGGCGGTATCCTCGTCCTTCTCCTCCGGCCGGTCATAGTAGCGCAGCAGCGCCCCCGATGAAGCGGGGCATGGTCTCGCTCCGGCCGTACTCCAGCAGGGCGTCCACCACCAGCTTCAGGGTGTAGCTGATGTGGCTGCGCTGCTGCTGGGTGGTCTTGTGGTCCGGGTAAATGATGAGGTCCAGGTACTGCTCCCACAGGGTAAAGGGCACCTCCGCCGCCGGGTCGCTCTGGGCGTCGGCGGGCAGCTCCTTGCGGTACACCAGGTGAAAGCGGGCGATGATCTGGCCGATGAGGGCGGCGGCCTGGCGGCGGATGTCGCCCTCACGGTGCACCAGCAGCTCGTACAGGAAGGAGAGGGCCTGAGTCTTCTGCCGCACCGACAGATAGGTGAAGTACTCCTGGAACACGTTGAGATAAGCCCGCAGCTGCTGCCAGCTCTTGACAGAGCGGGCCTCCTCGATGATGTTGCCAAACTTCTGCTCGCTGCTCAGCTGGTGCATCAGCTTCAGGTTGTGCTCTACCGACAGCAGGATCAGGCTGTCCACCGTCTCGTTCGGGGGCATCAGGGCCGGGTCCTTGGGGGCTTCCGCGCCCCCGGCTGGCCGGTGAGGTCCACGTCCACCCCCAGTGCACGCATATAGTCCTCAAAATCATGAAGCTTTCCATAGACGAACTCATACCGGCGGCGCTTTGCCTGGTCCACATTCTCCAGCTTCCTCAGGATGATGTGGAAGGACTCCTCCAGGGGATAGAGGATGGTGGTCTCCGCCCCTGCTCATCCCGTCCCTGCTTGCTGCGGAAGTCGGCGTAGATCAGACACAGGGACTCCACCGACAGGGACTCCAGCTCCAGATCCCAGGTGGAGTGGTTGGCCGCGATGTGGCTGACGGCGGGCATCCCCCGCTCCAGCAGCCACTGGTCCGTGTAGTAGTAGTGGAGGGCGGGACCCGCTCCCCGGGCCGGCAGCCGAACTTGCCCAGGTCGTGGGCGGCGGCGGCAGCGGACACCAGCGCCAGGTCTACGTTCTCCCCCGCCTCCCGGAGGCCCCGGGCCGCCGTCATGGCGATGTAATGCACCCCCGCGATGTGCCCCAGGGTGCGGAAGGGGGTGGTCTCCTCGCTCAGCCGCATCATCTCATAGACGTACTCCTCCCGGAAGGCGGCCAGGAAGCGGCGGTACTCCTCCCCGCACTCATATTCCCCATTTCCTCTGAGGAGAGGAACTGGAAGTCCTTCAGGGGGTCGAAGGGCACCGCCCTCCGCTCCCGGTCCAGCAGCACCTGGAGGACGGTGAGGGAAAAACAGGGCCCCCGCCTCATACTCCTCCCGATCAGGGGCGAAGCCTTGACCGGGGTACATCCGCTCCCGGGCGTACTGGGTGCAGAAGGCCAGCCACCCCTCCTCCGGCCGGGGGCGAGCCGGGGCAGTACACAGGAGCACAGCTCCAGCACATGGGCGCACTCCAGCCGCCCCCCGGATGGGCAGCATCTGCTCCAGCCCCTCCGTCCATCCCGGCACCTTCAGCAGGGCCAGCGCCGCCTTCCGGCTGGGGGCAAAGGGCAGCTTCCGCGCCAGCAGCGCGTCGGCGATCTCCCCGTTGATCTCTCGGATCAGCTTCTCATGCATAGGCTCCGCCTCTCTTCTCCTCCGAGGCCGGCCTGTCCGCGCTCAGGGCCGCCTCCGGGTTATTTTTTATTGTATCACGCGTAGCACGCCCGGTAAAGAATCTTTCGCCTGGGAGACTCCCATTTTTTCCCGCTTTTGCCCGATCTCTCCCGTGTTTTCGATTCTCATTGCAAATCCTGGCCCGGCGCGGTACAATGGGAGCATATGGGAAAGGGCTCAAGATGCCCAAAGGAGGAGATACGTGTGAAAGTCCTGCTCATCAACGGCAGCCCCACAAAGAGGGCTGCACCTACACCGCCCTGTCCGAGGTGGCGGCTCAGCTCCAGAAGCATGAGATCGAGACCGAGATCTTCTGGATCGGCAATCAGCCCATCCGAGGGTGTATCGACTGCAGATCCTGCTGGGGCAAGGGCCGCTGTGTTTTCGACGATGACAGCGTCAATCAGTGCATCCAGAAGATCATCCAGGCCGACGGCCTGGTGGTGGGCTCCCCAGTCTATTTCGGCGGCATCGCGGGGGCTGAAGTGCCTGCTGGACCGGGTGTTCTACGACGCCAAGCGGCTGTTCTTCTACAAACCTGCCGCCGCCGTGGTCACCTGCCGCCGTGGCGGGGCCGGCAACACCTTTGACCAGCTCAACAAGTACTTCACCATCTCCTCCATGCCGGTGGTGTCCTCCCAGTATTGGAACGGCGTCCACGGGGACCGGCCGGAGGAGGTCCGGGCAGATCTGGAGGGGATGCAGACCCTGCGCCTGGTGGGGGACAATATGGCCTGGCTGCTCCGCTCCATGACCGCCGCCCGCGAGGCCGGCGTGGTCCCCCTATGAGCGGGAGGTCCGTGTGAAGACCAACTTCTACAAGCCGGAGGCCGCCCCCAATGTCCAGGGGGGGGCTGAGCTCCTCATCCCCTCTTCTTTTACATCCTGCATGGAATATCCAAAAAAACATCGGGAGCAGCCTAAGGCTGCTCCCGATGTTTTTGCACTTATTCGGCGGAGATCATGTAATAATACACAGGCTGTCCGCCGGGCAGCAGGTTGATCTCGGCGGAGGGACACGCCTCCGTGAAGATATCCGCGGCCTTTTGGGCCTGCTCCTCCGTCACATCCTCGCCATAGAAGATGGTGATGAAGCCGGCATCCTGGTGCTCCGGGGCCTGGGCCAGCCGGGTGAGCAGGGTGTCCAGGTCCTGATCCGTACCGAACAGCTGGTGCTCCTCCAGGGCCAGATAGTCCCCCTGTTTGATGGTGAAGCCGCCAAAGTCGGAGTCCCGGGCGGCATAGGTGACCTCCGCGGTGTGGACATTCTGAAGCGCCTCAGTCATGGCCTGGGTGTTGTCCTCCTCCTGGGCATCCAAGTCCACCGCCAGCATGGCGGAGATGCCCTGGGGCACCGTTTTGCTGGGCAGGACCACCACCCTCTTGTCCTCGCACAGCCGCACGCACTGCTCCGCGGCCATGATGATGTTCTTGTTATTGGGCAGCACATAGACGATCTCTGCAGGAGTCTTATCCACCTCCCGCAGGATGTCCTCAGTGGAGGGGTTCATGGTCTGTCCGCCGGAGATGACTCCGTCCACCCCCAGGTCACGGAACACAGCCTCCAGCCCCTGTCCGGCACAGACGGCTACAAAGCCATACTTCTTCTCCGGGGCGGCCTTCACCGGCGCCCCTGCCGTCGGCGCCGGCCTCCAGTTCGGCCTCCACCGCCTCCAGGTCGTCGGTGCTCTGCACGTGCTTGCCCGCCGCCAGGTCATCGGCCTGGGTGCGCATGTTCTCGATCTTGGCCAGCTCCAGGGTGCCGTACTTCTGGGACTCGGTAAGGGCGGCGCCGGGGGTGTTGGTATGGACGTGGACCTTGAAGGCCGTGTCGTCCTCTCCGATGACCAGGCTGTCCCCGATGCTGTTCAGATAGGTGCGGAAGGGCTCCAGATCCACCTCCTCAGTGTGCTTGCGCACGATGAATACGGTGTCAAAGGCGAAGGTGATGTCCTCGGCGGCCATGGCCACGAAGTCGGCCTTGTCCGCCGGGGCGGACTCCTCCTCCACCTGAGGCATGGGCTCTCCCCGCAGGCTGTCCAGCATCCCCTGGAGGATCACCAGGAAGCCCTTGCCCCCCGCGTCCACCACGCCGGCCTTCTTCAGCACCGGGTTCTGGTTGATGGTGTCGGCCAGGGCTTCCTGCCCCTCCCGAATGGCGGCCTCCAGCACGGACTCCGCCGCGTTCTCCTCCCGGGCGGCGGCGGCGGCCTGAGCGGCAGCCAGGCGGGACACGGTGAGGATGGTGCCCTCCGCGGGCTTCATCACCGCTTTATAGGCGGCGGCCACGCCGAAGTCCAGGGCGATGGCCAGATCCCGGCCGTCGATGGTCTCCCGGTCCTTGAGGGACTTTGCAATGCCGCGGAACAGCAGGGAGAGGATGACGCCGGAGTTTCCGGGCCCCCCGAAGCAGGGCGCTGGCCGCTGTCTGGGCCGCTTCTCCCACGGTGGCACACTGCTTTTTCTTCAGCTCCGCGGCGGCAGCGCTGATGGTCAGGCTCATATTGGTCCCGGTATCCCCGTCGGGGACTGGGAATACGTTCAGGTCGTTGATGTGCTGCTTCTGGGCACTGATGGCGGCGGCGGCATGGATGACCATCTGCTGAAAGGCCGCTGCGTCAATGGTCTGTGTCATATCGGCGATGTTCCTTTCTACAAATGGTTAAAACCGCATGGAGTCCACAAAGACGTCCACGGATCTCACTTCCACGCCGGTGGTCTTGCTCACCACATAGCGCACCTCGCTCATGATGGAGCGGCAGACGGCGACCAGATTGACGCCGTTCTCCACGATGATGTGCAGCTCGATGGACACCGTGCCGTCCTCGTTATAATAGACCTTGACTCCCTTGGCCATAGACTCCCGCTTCAGCAGATGGACCAGGCCGTCGGTCTTGAGCGGACAGCCATCCCCTTCACGCCATAGCAGTTGGTGGCGGCGCTGCCTGTAATGGCGGTAAAAACATCGCTGCTGATGCGGATCTCGCCCAGCTCGTTTTCCAGTTTCATGGTTGCATCCTTCCTTTCACCAGGGCGGCCGGGGCCGCGGCGGACGGCGGGCCCTGAGGCGGGCTCTCCCGCGGCGCGCCCTCTGGATGGGCTTTCATACTGATACTGGTCATATTTTATTCTATTTCCCGTAAAAAATACAAGTACAAGATGGGTCTCTTCCGCCCCGGGCACAGAGAAAAACGGAGGCCGGAGCACGGGGTCCCCGCGTCCGGCCTTGGCCCGCTCCAGGAAAACCGGTGCTCACCGCACCAGAAGCTTCTTCATAGCCTCCTCCAGCCCCTCCACTGTCAGGGGGGAACATGGGGAACTCCCGGCCGATGGTATCAGGTCCGGGTCCAGTACTCCCCCAAGTGGGCCGGTCGCCGGGATTGAGCCACACGATATGGGGATATTTCCCCTTGAGCATCTGGAGCCACTCCAAGCCGCAGCGCTTGTGCTCCTCCCCATCCGGAGTTCGGTAGCGGAACTGGGTCACCAGCTCGTGGGGGAGCCATCTGGGCGTCCCCCACCAGGATGACCTTGTACTCGCTGGACAGGTTGCTCAGCACCCATTCGGTGGGCACCGTGTTGCTGGGACGGAGGGTGGGCTCGGTGTACAGGCGGGAGTAGACGCAGTTGTGGAAATAGTACACCTTCAGATCCTTGAAATGGCCCGACTTGCTCACCGCCTGGAACAGAGCGGAGCACAGGCGGCTGTAATACTCCATGGACCCGCCGGAGTCCATGAGCAGCAGCACCTTCACTGTGTTCTGCCGGGGCTTTTTATAGCGCACCTTCAGGGAGCCGGCGTTGTTGGCGGTGTCCTTGATGGTGTTGTCCACATCGAACTCAGTGGCAGGCAGGTCCACCAGGCCGGAGAACTGCCGCAGATGGCGCAGGGCCACCTGGAACTGGCGGGTGTCCAGGGTGTTGTCCCCCCGGAAATCCCGGAAGCGGCGCTCCCCCGCCACCCGGAAGGCCCGCTTGCCCTGGCCCTCGCCCCCCACCCGGATGCCGTTGGGGCTCATGCCCGAGTTGCCGAAGACGGACATGCCGTGGGTGCCTACCCAGTAGTTGCCGCAGTTGTGCTGCTCCCGCTGCTCGTTCATCCGCTCTCGGAACATCTCTTCGATCTCTGTGTTGGACAGCAGCTCATTGAGCTCGGCCTGCTGCTCGTCATACCGGCCCATCAGAGCATCGGGGCGGTCCAGCCAGTCCAGCAGCTCCTGGGACACCTCCTGCTCGAAGGGCACGTCCTTGAAGTACTCCAGGAAAGCCCGGTCAAAAGCGGTCGAAGTCGGCCTCCGTCTTCACCAGCAGTGCCCGGCACAGGTAGCCAAAAAAGGCTGGCTTCCATCCAGCCCCACTCGGTGGAACATACCATCACCGCCAGCTCTTGCGCAGGGCGTCCATGTCCTCATTCTTCTTCAGCAGCACCCCCAGATAGGGCACCTCGGCCACGACGCGGTCGGGGTCCATACCCCCCGTGGATCAGGGCCTGTATCCAGTCGATGATCTCGCTGGTGGAGGGCTTTTTCTTGATCTGGGGCAGGCTGCGGATGCGGTAGAAGGCCTCCAGCACCTGGGTCCAGCAGATGCTGGTCCAGATCTTGGAAGTGCACGTTGACGATCTCTGCCATCAGCTCCCGGTCTGGGAACTCGATGTAGTGGAACACGCACCGGCGCAGGAAGGCGTCGGGCAGCTCCTTCTCCGCATTGGAGGTGATGATAACCACCGGGCGGTGATTGGCCTTGACCGTTCGTCCTGTCTCCGGGATATAAAACTCCATCCGGTCCAGCTCCCACAGCAGGTCGTTGGGGAACTCCAGGTCCGCCTTGTCGATCTCGTCAATGAGCAGGATGACCTGCTTGTCGGCGGCGGTAAAGGCCTCCGCCCAGCTTGCCCAGCTTGACATACTTGTCGATATCGTCCACGCCTTGTCCACCAAACTGGCTGTCGTAGAGGCGCTGCACTACGTCGTAGACGTATAGGCCGTCCTGGGCCTTGGTGGTGGACTTGATGTTCCAGATGATGAGCTTCTTGCCCAGGGCTTTGGCGATGGCCTCGGCCAGCACCGTCTTTCCCGTGCCCGGCTCCCCTTTGATCAGCAGGGGCTTCTGGAGCACCATAGCGATATTCACCGCCCGCATCAGTTCCTCGGAAGCGACATAGTCCTGGCTTCCCTGAAATGTCTCACTCATAGCAGTATCCTTTCCTGGCCGGGGGCCATTTCATCATTTGAGATAGATATTTGGAATTTTATCGTTTTTTCCCCGCAAATGCAAGCCCTTCCCGCCCAAAATCCAAAATTTCAAAGTCTTTTTGCAGGAGCGGGGCCGGGCCAGCCCTCCAAAAACGGCCTGGAATAAAAAACTTAAAAAATAAATCGGCCTTGCTCCAATATTTTAATTGTGCTACCGTTCTTTTGAGAGGCGGCGCCGCGCTCTTTACTCTGAGATCTGAACAGAAAAGGAGCGTTTTTTATGCTTCACACACAACTTCACGGCACACACTGGCAGATCGGCTTCCAGCTGGGGGTCGGTCTGGCCCGGGACGGCCATTTTATCCTGAACGCTGTTCCCTTTCCCATCACCCCGGCGCGGCTGGAGTTTGCCCGGACCTGCCTGCCCCTCTGCCGCCGGTGGTTCCCCGCCGCCCTGGAGGAGCTGCGGGGGCTGGCCCAGGGGCAGGGGTGTGCCCCGGACGAACTGGCCGGTGTCCTCTTCTCCATGTACGCCATGCCGCCCGGCCCCTGCTGCTCCTGCTTTGCCCTGCGCAGGGGAGAGGGGCCCTGTTCGGCCGGAACAGCGACTTTCTCACGGAGATGGAAGAGCACAACGCCAACTGCCTATACCGTTTTTCCGACGGCGGCTATTCTTTTGTGGGCAACACCACCTCCTTCCTCCAGATGGAGGACGGCGTCAATCAGTTCGGACTGGCGGCGGGACTCACCTCGGTGCCCCCAGCCCACCCCGCCCCGGGCTGAATGCTGGTCTGACCCTGCGGCTCCTGCTGGAATCCTGCCGGGATGTTCCCCAGGCCCTGGCGCTGCTCCGGCAGCTCCCCGTCTCCTCCTGCCACACGCTGGTGCTGGCCGACCGGGCTGGGCGTATCGCCCTGGCGGAGTGTGCCCCGGAGCGCACCCAGATCCATTGTCCCGGGGAGACGGACGCCTTCGTCTGCTCCGTCAATTCCTTCCACCTCTCCGCCATGGCCCCCTTCCGCCGGCAGACGGACGACGACTGGCGGGCGGAAGAGCGCTATCTGACCCCTCACCCGCTCCCCTGGCCGCCTGGGGCCCGGAGCTCGACCTCCAAGCTGGACAGGACCTGCTCTCCGGCAGGATGGGCTTCCTGTGCCAGTATGACCGCAGGGAGGGCCGGGACACCGTCTGGTCCGTGCTCTATGACACGGCCTCCGGCACCCTCCTGCGTGCGGAGGGCAACCCCAGCCGCCTCCCCTTTCAGCCAGACTCCAGGCTCTCGTTTCGTTCCTGACCTCATACGGGGAGCGGCCCTCTGCCGCTCCCCGTCATCTTATTACGCTTGTCATCTTGCAAAGTATTATTATTTTTTTGCAAAGTTTACTTGACAAATTTGGGGTGACGTGATATGCTTGTCTCACCAAACGAAAGGAGCGCTGCTATGATGGACAAGGAAGACATTCTGAAGCGGAGCCGCCGCGAGAAGGACGAGGGCCTGACCTATGCCCAGGACCGGGGCCGGCAGTACGGCGTGGTGGGATTTCTGGTGCTGTTTCTCGTCATCATGATCTACAACATGGTCCGGGGGCTGGACAACTCCCTGCCCCTGACCCTGTTTTGGGCCTATCTCTCCTGCGAGGCCGCAGGCCGCTACTTTGCCCGGAAGGAAAAAGAGTGTGCTGGCCACCGCAGTGCTGGCCGGACTGGCCTCCCTCTTCTCCCTGGTCTCCTACATCCTGGAGACTGCCGTGAGCCCGGCCAGACCGCTGGGGCCGGCCAGGCTGGTACTGACGTTTGTGCTGCTGTCCGCCCTTTTCCCTGCTGGCCCTGCTGGTGGGAATGCTGCGGTTGCTGGTACTGGCGCTGGTGCCCGCCCAATGAGAAAAGAAAGGAGCATGATCCATGAACAAGGAAGAGATCCTGGCGAAAAGCCGCAAAGAAAACGTCCTTCAGGACGAGATGGAGCGCACTGTCCGCATCGAGGGGGGAGTCCTTCAGCCTGATCCTGGTCTTTCTGGTGGGGGTAGTGATCGTGATCTTCAACCGGCTCCACGGCCTGCCTGCCAACAGTGTGCTGGCCATGTTCTGGGCCTCCTGTGTGGGCAACCGCCTCTACCGTTTGACCAAGCGGAGGAACACCTCCGACGTGGTGACGCTGCTGATCTCTCTTGCTTTTTTGGCCTGGAATCTGGTAAGATACTTCACACAGGGATGGTGAGGACATGGATGAACAGCTGGTCTTGAAAAATCGCTTAAAGGTGGCCCGGGCGGAGCGCGGTCTGTCCCAGGGAGACCTGGCCAAGCTGGTGGGCGTGTCCCGCAACACCATCAGCTCCATTGAGACGGGGCAGTTCAATCCCACCAAGCTGGCGCTGATCCTCTGCATCGCGCTGGACAAAAAATTTGAGGAGCTTTTCTATTTCTGAAATAAATTTTTCGAATTTTTGGTTTAATTTTTCTGTAATTTCTCGATATTAAACCATGTTATTATCTACCCGCAAAAATTATATAATATTGAATATACGCCGACCAGCTGGCAGCAATATGCTCGTTAACGGTCCGCACAGAATTTACCGGGCCCCGGAGATCGAATATCTCCGGGGCCCGGTTATACTGTCCTCATATTTTCTTTGATGGCAGGTAGAAGGCCGTCCCCTGGCGGGTCTCCATGCCCAGCTCCCCCTGGTCCATCAGATACTCCACGAACAGGCGGATGTTCCGCTCGTAGTACAGCGCCCGGCGGGCCGCCGGGTGAGCAGAAACCGGGTGCATACCGCCCGGCAGATCTGGCTGAAGTCCATGGGCTCTGTGATCAGGTCCCGGATCTCTCCGGCCCGGCGGCGCACCAGCTCCTGGTTGGCGTCGATGAGGGGGCCGATCTCTTCCGGCGCACACCCCTTGTGAGCCATGATAAAGAAGTCGCAGTCCTCCAACTCCCGCAGCCGCTCCCCGGCTCTCCATGGCCAGCTGGATGGACAGGCCGTAAGGCAGCTTGGCGTCCAGCAGCGCCTGGGACATCAGGGCGTCCCCGGTGTAGCACACGTTGTCCGGGGTGACGGCACAGATGTGGCCGGAGGAGTGCCCCGGTGTGTGCAGGATGCGGAACATGGCTCCCGCCAGCCGGATGGGCCCGTCCACCGGTGGGAGGATCAGGTCCGGGACGTGCACCATCTCGCTCATCTCCTGCTCCGCCGCGTCGGGGGGGAGACCAGCAGCCGGTGGCACTTCAAATTCAGGATACTGCTGCACATCCCGCCTCCGGGGCGGTGAGTGCCACGGGAGGTGGTACTTCTCCTGAAAATACCGGTTATTGGCGCAGTGGTCCACATGGGCGTGGGAGCACAGGATGCCTGCCGGCTCCAGCCCCGCCTCCAGCAGGGTCTTCTCGATCTCCTCCCGCTCCTTGGCCAGCCCGCTGTCCAGGAGAACACACCGCCGGTCGTCCAGCAGGTACAGGGGGATCAGCTCGTTGGCCTCCAGCACCCAGGTGCTGCCCTTCACTTGTGTCAGCTTCATCTTCTTCTCCTTTGTCCTCACTTGCCCAGATAGACCATCAGCACCGCCACATCAGCGGGGGAGACGCCGGACACCCGGCTGGCCTGCCCCAGGTTCCGGGGCCGGATCTGGGCCAGCTTCTGCCGGGCCTCCAGCCGCAGGCCGCCAATGGCCTCATAGTCCAGGTCCGGCGGGAGAGGCCGGTCCTCCAACTTCTTCATCTCCGCCACCTGCCGCAGCTGCCGGTCGATATAACCCTGATACTTGATGGTGATCTCCACCTCCCGGACAATCTCCCCTGGGAAGGGGGGCGCTCCTGGGTCGAAGGGAGCCAGCTCCTCATAGGTGATCCTGGGCCGGCGCAGCAGGTCGGCCAGCCGGGCCCCGTCCCGCACCGGAGGCTCCCCTTTCTCCGCCAGCAGGGTGTCCAAGGCAGTGGAGGGAGGTGTCCCGGCCCGCTCCAGCCGGGCAGCTTCCCGGTCCACCGCCTCATACTTGACCTGCACCGCCTCCGCCTGCTCCCGGCTCACCAGCCCCAGCCCGCGGCCGATGGGAGTCAGGCGGCGGTCGGCGTTGTCCTGGCGGTGGAGCAGCCGGTACTCGGTGCGGGAGGTCATCATGCGGTAGGGCTCGTTGGTCCCCTTTAGTCACCAGGTCGTCGATGAGCACCCCGATGTACCCCTGGTCCCGGCGGAGGATCAATGGAGGGCGGCCCAGCAGCTTCAGGGCGGCGTTCACCCCCGCCACAAAGCCCTGCACCGCCGCCTCCTCATAGCCGGAGGAGCCGTTGAACTGTCCCGCTCCGTACAGTCCCGGCACCTGCTTGCTCTCCAGGGTGGCCTCCAGCTGGGTGGGGTCCACGCAGTCATATTCGATGGCATAGGCGCACCGGGTCATCTCCCGCCCACTCCAGCCCCGGAACGGTGTGCAGCATCTCCAGCTGCACCTCCTCAGGCAGAGAGGAGGAGAACCCCTGGATGTACAGCTCCTCCGTGTCCAGCCCCATGGGCTCCACGAAGAGCTGGTGGCGCTCCTTGTCGGGGAAGCGGACGATCTTGGTCTCAATGGAGGGGCAGTACCGGGGGCCTACCCCTTCGATGGTGCCGTCGTAGAGGGGGGAACGATCCAGATTGGCCCGGATGATGTCGTGGGTGCGCTGGTTGGTGTAGGTCAGCCAGCAGACCGCCCGGTTCTCCGGCGGGCGCTCTGTCTGGAAGGAGAAGGCCAGCCCCTCCTCATCCCCAGGCTGTCGCTCCATGCGGGAGAAGTCCACACTGCGGGCATTGACCCGGGGGGCGTGCCCGTCTTGAAGCGGCGGATGGTCAGGCCCAGCCCCGTCAGGCACGCTGTCAGGGGGGACGGCGGCAGCCAGGCCGTCAGGACCGGAGTCCCGGACCACCTCCCCCACGATGGTGCGTCCCCCAGATAGGTCCCGGTGGCCACCACAGCCGCCTTGACCCGGTAGACCGCCCCGGTGTAAGTGACCACGCCGGACACCGCCCCTCCGTCTGTGAGGATGTCCACCACCTCGGACTGCTTCACCCACAGGTTTTCCTGGCGCTCCAGGGTGTGCTTCATCACCTTTTGGTACTCCCGGCGGTCCGCCTGGGCCCGTAAGGACCAGACAGCGGGGCCCTTGCTCCGGTTGAGCAGTCGGTACTGGATGCAGGCCTGGTCGGCGGCCCGTGCCATCTCTCCCCCCAGGGCGTCCAGCTCCCGGACCAGGTGGCCCTTGCCTGTGCCGCCGATGGCCGGGTTGCAGGGCATGTTCATCTACCGCCCCTATGGCTATGCCATCTGGGAAAACATCCAGCACGAGCTGGACCAGAAATTCAAGGAGACGGGGCACGAGAACGTGTACCTGCCCATGCTCATTCCCGAGTCCCTGCTCCAGAAGGAGAAGGACCACGTGGAGGGCTTTCGCCCCCGAGTGCGCCTGGGTCACCTATGGCGGCAGCGAGAAGCTGGAGGAGCGCTACTGCATCCGTCCCACCTCCGAGACCCTGTTCTGCGAGCATTACAAGAACATCATCCACTCCCACCGGGACCTGCCCAAACTGTACAACCAGTGGTGCTCCGTCCTGCGCTGGGCGCCCCTTCCTGCGCCACCGGGAATTCCTGTGGCAGGAGGGCCACACCATGCACGCCACTGAAGCCGAAGCCCGGGAGGAGACCAAGCGGATGCTGGGCGTCTATGCCGACTTTATGGAGAACGTGCTGGCCATGCCCGTGGTCAGGGGCCGCAAGACAGATAAGGAGAAATTCAACGGCGCCGAGGAGACCTACACCGTGGAGTGCATGATGCACGATCGGAAGGCCCTCCAGGCGGGCACCAGCCACTACTTCGGCGACGGCTTCGCCCGGGCCTTTGACATCACCTTCACCGGCAAGGACAACACACTCCACCATCCCCATCAGACCTCCTGGGGGGTCTCCACCCGCATGATCGGGGGCCTCATCATGACCCACGGCGACAACAATGGCCTGGTCCTGCCCCCCCGCATCGCCCCCACCCAGGTGATCGTCATCCCCGTGGCCCAGCATAAGGAGGGCGTCCTGGAGGCGGCCAACGCCCTGCTGGACCGGCTGAAGGCCGCCGGCATCCGGGCCCAGATGGACGACAGTGACCAGTCCATGGGCTGGAAGGCCGCCGAGTACGAGATGAAGGGCGTGCCCCTGCGGGTGGAGATCGGCCCCAAGGATATGGAGAAGAACCAGTGCTGCATCTGCCGCCGGGACTCCGGCGAGAAGGTCTTTGTCTCCCTGGACGAGCTGGAGGCTAAGGTTCAGGAGCTGCTGGACGCGGTCCACGACGGACTGTTCCAGCGGGCTAAACAGAATCTGGAGGACCACACCAAGGTGTGCCACACCCTGGACGAGGTCAAGGCCTTCATGGAGACCGAGGGCGGCTTCGCCAAAACCATGTGGTGCGGCGAGCTGGACTGCGAGCTGAAGATGAAGGAGCAGGCCGGGGTCTCCTCCCGGTGCATGCCCCTCAAGCAGGAGGCAGTGGGCGACACCTGCGTCTGCTGCGGCAAGCCCGCCAAGCACATGATCTACTGGGGCGTGGCATATTGACCTTTGATGGATGAAATATGGAAGGGCTCCGGCAGTCAGAAGCTGCCGGAGCCCTTTTGTATCCCCCGCCTCTTCCCAATGCCATTCGGAGGCCGGCCTGCATCTGCGGCTCTGCTGTTGCTCCAGGTGCTCATATAGGGAAGCACCGCCCCGCGGGATGGTCTTTGAATTCTGCTCTCTGGTCCACTCCTCATCTGGCCGTGTTCCCGCATCTGGTGCTCTTCCTATGTGCTGCGGCCGCTGCGGACGGGACGGCCCTCTGTCAGAAGCGGAGGGGCCTCCGGTGCGGCAGGGGCTGTTTCCCCGATCTTATTCCCCCGCCGCTCCGTACAGCTCCCCCACCTCTGTCCCGGTGTAGTACCAGGTGAGGATCTCCTCGAAATCGCTCCCCTCCCTAGCCATGGCATTGGCCCCGTACTGGCTCATGCCCACCCCGTGTCCGTAGCCGGTGACGTCAAAGGTGAAGGCTTCCCCCGTCCCAGGATACGGAAAAGCTGGCGGAGCGGAGCCCGAACAGAGTCCGCACCTCGCTCCCGGTGAGGGTGACGCCTCCCAGATCCACGGAGGCCACTCCGCCGGCTGAATTTTCTACCGGCTGCGAGAACCACCCCGAGGGGTCCCCGGACAGGTCCGCCCCCGGATACTGTGCCAGCGCCGCCGTCCTGACCTCTTCCGCCGTCAGGACCACCTGACTGTGGTAGTTGGGCACCTCCTCCCCCTCCGGGCTCTCCACTCCTACCAGATAGTCCACCGAATTTCCCCATGCCTCCACTGCCCCCACCGTCCGGCCTGCAGCGGAGGAAAAAACACCGCCTGAATGGGCGCCCCATTATAGAGCACCCCCAGTCCATCGGTCTCCTCCACGGCCCGCTGGATCTTTCCGCTGTACAGTTCCGCATTGGCCCCCCAGCGGGCCTCCGCCTCCGCCCGGTCCAGATACGCCTGGCAGCAGCCGCTGTCATCGCAGATCTGGGCGTCCGGGTGCCGGGGCTGGATGCCTCCTGAAGGGTGACCGTATAGGTACGGGCGGCGCAGGCCTGTGCCTTCAGGGCCTCCTCCTCAAAGGAAGCGGGCATCTCCGCTGCCACCACCCCCCACAGGTACTCCTCCATGGTCAGCTCCTCCACTGTCCCGTCCGATCGGCTCAGCCGCACTACCCGCCCCCGGTCCTGACTGGCGGCCGAGACGCTGGACGGCGTCCGATGGAGAGGCAGTGTTCCCTGGGGCAGAAGCTCCTGGGAAAACTCCCCCCTGCCGCACCAGCAGGGCGGGCATCAGGAACAGGACCAGAGCCAGGGCCACCCCGCTCCGGCCGTCCGGCCCAGATCCTTCCGCATCCTCCGCCCCTGGCGGCGTCTCGCCCCTGGAATCTCATGTCCCGCCCTCCCGCCTTTCCCCTGATTGCTCTCACACCCTCCAGATTATGCATGTCCCACCCCAAACATGCGCAAAAAGAGATCACCGGACGGCTCTCCCGACCGGTGATCTCTTTCTCGTTCTATCTTCAGGCCCGCTCCCGCCCCGCACGGAAGACAGCCGCTCCAGCCGCTCGGCCGGGATCACCCCCCTGAAATAGGGCACCTGAGGCATTGCGGACAGCAGCAGGGAGCCCAGAGCATAGCAGGCGATCAGCTCACCCAGCCCCACCGTCACCGCGTTGAAGCCGAATGCCGTCCAAAACGCGGGAGTGATGCCGGCCTCCGCCCAGGCGATCTCCGCCCCCACGATCACTGCGTTGCACAGCACGGGGGGCAGGGGTGCCAGCCATCGGCTGGTCATCCGGCTGGTCCACAGGCAGGCCAGCAGGGTGGCCATGGACCCGAACACCACATCCAGCACGAAGGGGGAAAACAGGTTGGCGATGATGCACCCCACAAACAGCCCCGGCGTGGCGGCGGGGAACAGGAACGGGAGCACGGTGAGGGCCTCGGCGAACCGGATCTGGACCGCTCCGTACTGTGGCACGGGCAGAGTGATGGTGAGCGCTGCGTAGACAGCGGCCAGGACAGCGGCCAGGGTCAGGTCTCGGGTGGTAAATTTGCGCATAAAAAAACCTCCATTTTCTTTTTTAGAGAACGAGAGGCAGGGCCTCCCTGAACGAACACGGCGCGTCTCACGACCGTTCTTGGACGAGATGTGGGAACTCGTCCCCGGCATCATACCACAGCCCGCTTCCCCTGTAAAGAAAAATTTTGCCCCCGGTCGTTCGCCTACTGTAGGAGTACAATACATGCTGGACAGATGAATAAAAGGATGGAGGACAATGCCTCATCGGTTAAAGTTGAAGTTGTGGACAACAACTCAACGAGAGAGGAGGAAGATCGGGACAGACTCGGCTTTTCTTTCCCGGGCGGCTGTGATATAATGTTATGTTACAGGCCAGAGGAGGTGAGGCGCATGGAGCGCGGGAGCGGACACAACGACAAGCTGGACCTGTGGAAATGTGTCGCCATTTACAGCGTCATCTTTATCCATATCCTCCTTCCGGGACAGATCGGGGTGGCGGTGAACTGCCTGGCCCGGTTTGCGGTCCCGCTGTTTTTCCTCTCCGCCGGCTTCTTCAGCTGGCGCAGTCCGCCCCGTGTGCTGGCCCGCCGGACGGTCCGCACCGCCGGCCTGCTGCTCTTCGCCTGCCTCGCCCTGCTGAGTCTTGGGTGCGCCATGGCCAGACACGGCGGTGCCTCCATGGGTGCCTACCTTCTGGGGCGCTTTACCTGGGCCAACGCAGCATCGCTGGTACTGTGGCAGCTCTTTCCCCTGCCCTACTCCTGGCCGCTGTGGTTTCTGGCCGCGCTGCTGATGATCTACCTGATGTGGTGGGGCCTCACCGCGCTGCTCCGGGGCCGCCTGCCCCACCGCCTGCTGGCTGTCCTGGCCCTGGGCCTGCTGGCCGTCCACCTGGTGCTGGGGGAGGGCCGGAGCCTCCAGGGGGCTGGCAGTGGACAGCGTGCGCATCCGAAACGTGTGGCTGGACGGCCTGCCCTTCTTCCTCCTGGGCACCTGGATGGGATCGCAGCGGGAGCGGATCGAGGCCCTGCGGCCGGGCTGGCTCTGGCTGGGGGCGGCGGCGGGGTCCCTTCTGGCGCTGTGGGAGCGTAGCCGCACGGAATTCCTGGACCTCCATGTGGGGACGGTGCTGGCCGCGGTGTGCGTGATGGCGGCCTGTGTGGCCGGTCCGGCGGTGAAAAGCCCGGTGCTGAGGAGGACCGCCTGCCGCTGCGGGCGGGAGCTGACCTTTTATATCTTTGCCTTTCATGTGCCCATCTACGGGGTGATGAAGGAGTGGAGCGACACTGTGCCGGGCTTTGCCTGGGCCATGGAGCGGGCTGGCTGCTCCCCTTCCTGGTGGCGGTGCTCTCCACACTGCTGGCCATTGGCCTGAATGGGGGCGCGGCCTGGCTGCGCCGCCGGATCAGAGGAGGGACTTATGAAGATCATTGACGCGCACCTGCACATCTTTCCGTCCGAGCCGGGGACCGATGCCATGGCCCGTGGGGTGGGGCACGAGAACTCGGTGGAGCATCTCCGGCAGGTCTATGGGGAGCTGGAGATCGTCCACGGGGTGGTGATGGGCAACCGCAGCCTGGAGACCGGCTTCCACAACTACCCCCGGGACCTGTTCCACTACTGCGTGGGGCTGGACAGCCTGGTGCTCCGCCGGGGGAGCCACATCCCGGAGGACCTGCCCGACCAGGTGGAGGAGCATCTGAAGCGGGAGAACTGCTGCGGCGTGAAGCTCTACCCCGGGTACAACCGGATCTGGCTGTCCGATCCGGTGTACGAGCCCGTCTACCGTCTGGCGGAGCGGTATGACAAGCCGGTAGCGGTCCATATGGGGCTCACCGCCCACCCCGGGCCCACCTGAAGTACAGCCACCCCCTGGCGCTGGACGAGGCGGCGGCGGACTTCCCCAGGACCCGGTTCGTCATGTGCCACTTCGGCAACCCCTTCCTGGAGGCGGCCGCGGCCGTTCTGGGGAAGAACCCCAACGTCTGCGCGGACCTGTCCGGCCTGCTGGAGGGGCGTGCGGACCTGGACCGCTACTTTGTGGAGCGGGCCGGATACGTGGGGCTGCTGCGCACCTGGATGGACTATCTGGGCTGCTGGGACCGCTTCCTGTACGGCACCGACTGGCCCATCGTCAATCTGTCAGAATACCGGGACTACGTCACCCGCATCGTGCCGGAGGAGCGCCGCCCCGCCGTCTTCTTTGACAACGCCAACCGGGTCTATGGGCTGGGGCTTTGACTGAAAATCCAGAAAAAGAAAGGCAAGTGACTCCTGTGGAGGAGAGAGAATCAAATGTGCTGGGGACGGCACCCATCGGCCGTCTGATGCTGAAGCTGGCCGTACCAGCGGTGGCCGCCCAGTTCATCAACATGCTGTACAACATCGTGGACCGCATCTACATCGGCCACATCCCCGAGGTGGGGGACCTGGCACTGACCGGGGTGGGGGTGACCTTTCCCATCATTACGCTGGTGTCCGCCTTTGCAGCCTTTGCCGGGCAGGGAGGCGCGCCGCTGGCCGCCATCCAGCTGGGGGCGGGAAAAAAGGACCAGGCGGAGCGGATCCTGGGCAACTCTCTGGCCCTGCTGCTGATGACCGCCGCAGTGCTGACGGTGGGCTTCAGCGCCTTCAAGGAGCCCATCCTGCGGGCCTTCGGCGCCTCGGACGCCACCATTGGCTATGCCTCCAGCTACATCGGCATCTATCTGCTGGGCACGGTCTTCGTCCAGCTGGCCCTGGGCCTGAACACCTTCATCAGTGCCCAGGGGAAAGCGATGACCGCCATGCTCAGCGTGCTCATCGGCGCGGTGCTGAATATCGTACTGGACCCCATCTTTATTTTTGTTTTCCAGTGGGGGGTAAGGGTGCGGCCCTGGCCACCATCCTGTCCCAGGCGGTGAGCGCCTGTTGGGTGCTTGCCTTCCTTTGCTGTCCCCACAGCATCCTGCGCATCCGCCGCGCCTATGTCCGGCCTGACCCCCCAGAGTGATGGGGAAGATCGCCGGCCTGGGAGTGGCACCCTTTATCATGCAGTCCACTGAGAGCCTGGTCACTGTGGTGCTCAACACCGGCCTTCAGACCTACGGAGGCGACCTGTATGTGGGCGCGCTCACCATCATGCAGTCGGTCATGCAGATGCTCGTCATGCCCATCCAGGGCATCACACAGGGCGCGCAACCCATTATGAGCTACAACTACGGCGCCAAGAACTACCGGCGGGTCCGGCAGACCTTCAAGCGGCTGCTGGCCGTCACCATGACGGTCACCTGCTCCGCCTTTGTCATGGTGGCCCTGATCCCGGGGGTGCTGGCCCGTATCTTCACCCTGAGCAGGAGCTGATCCAGCTGGTGTCCCGGGTCATGCCCCTCTTCTTCGGCGGCATTTGGGCCTTCGGCGCGCAAATGGCCTGCCAGACTACCTTTATGGCGCTTGGCCAGGCCAAGATCAGCCTGTTCCTGGCGCTGCTGCGGAAGGTAATCCTGCTGGTGCCCCTGGCCCCTCATCCTGGTCACCGGCAGCGTCATGGGGATCTATGCGGCCGAGCCTATCGCCGACATCCTGGCCAGTGCCACCACCCTGACTTTGTTCCTCTCTCAGCGGAAAAAGCTGCTGCCCACCGAGAAGGACGCTCCGAAGGGCTGAGGGGCGAGACGGGCCGCTGTGGCAGAAGGCCCCACGGTCCCGGTCATGACAATTTGACAGACCGGCCGGGGGGAGCGGGGAAAAGATTGTGAAAAAAAAGCTCTATCCCAAAGGGGGGCGGACCGCTATAATATTGCAGTCCAGGAGACGGGCGCAGGCGCCCCGCTCCGCATCAGAAGGAGGGACCCCCTATGACCCGCGATCTCACCACCGGCAGCCCCATGCGGCTGATCGCCGGCTTCACCCTGCCCACGCTGCTGGGCCTGTTGTTCCAGCAGCTCTACAATCTGGTGGATACCATGATCGTGGGCAAACTGCTGGGGTCTGCCGCGCTGGCGGCGGTGGGCTCCACCGGCTCCATCAGTTTTCTGGTCATCGGCTTCTGCATGGGCATCTGCAACGGTTTCGCCATCCCGGTAGCTCAGCGCATTGGGGCGGGAGAGCCCTCCAAAATGCGCCGATACGTAGCCAACGCCGCCTATCTGGGGGCGGGCATCGCCGTGGTGCTCACCGCAGCCACCGGCCTGCTGTGCCGTACGATCCTGACCGCCATGCAGACGCCGGAGGAGATCTTCGCGGATGCGTACAGTTATATCTTCGTGATCTTCATGGGTATCCCCGCCACCATTCTCTACAATCTGCTGGCCGGCATCCTCCGCTCCCTGGGGGACAGCAAGACGCCGGTCTATTTCCTGGCCCCTGGCCTCCATCCTGAATATCGGCCTGGATTTCGCTTTCATTCTGCTCTTCCGTGCGGGAGTGACGGGGGCGGCCATCGCCACCGTGCTCTCCCAGGCTCTGTCCGGCCTGGCCTGTCTGGCTTTCATGGTCAGGCGCTTCCCCATCCTGCGCATGCGGGGGCGGAGAAGCGGGTTTGACCTCCACTCCGCCAAGGTTCTGTGCTGGATGGGCATCCCCCATGGGCCTCAATACTCCATCACCGCCGTCGGCTCCATCATCCTCCAGTCCGCCGTCAACGGCCTGGGAACTGCCGCTATCGCCTCGGTGGCCGCCGGAGCCAAGCTGTTCCAGCTGATCTGCTGCCCCTATGACGCCATGGGCTCCTCTATGGCCACCTACTGCGGCCAGAACGTGGGGGCCTGCAAGCTGGACCGGCTGGGACAGGGGATGCGGGCCTGCGCCTGGCATGGGGCTGGGCTATGCCGTGCTGGCCGTGGGGGCCATGCTGCTCTTCGCTCCCCAGTGCGCCATGCTGTTCCTGAACCAGGATGAGGCCGATCTTGCCCGGCTTGTGTCCCTCACCAGCCAGTATATCACTACCCTCACCGCTTTCTTCTTCCCCCTGGCCCTGGTCAATATCGTGCGCTTCTCCATCCAGGGGATGGGCTTCAGTCAGCTCGCCATCCTGGCGGGGGTGCTCGAGATGGCCGCCCGGACGGTGATGGGCCAGGTCTTCGTCCCCCTGTTCGGCTTCACCGCCGCCTGCTTTGCCTCCCCGGTGGCCTGGATCAGCGCCGATCTGTTCCTGATCCCCGCCGCCATCCTCTGCATCCGCCATCTGCGGAAGCTGTATCCCGATCAGACCGAGGAGGCGCCCTCCGCCCCGTCCGCGCGGAAGGACCGTAACCCCATTGACAGCAGGCCCAGGCGCAAAAGCGCCTGGGCCTTTCCATTTGTCAAAAAAAGTCCGCCCGTACGGCTGTTTCCGAAATGCGGATCACCTGGGATCGGACGGGGAGGCGTCCAGGGGAAGGAGACCAGGGCGGTGAAGAGGTCGGCCTGGGTCTCTACCTGGAACCGACCGCCGCAGGCCTGGACAAAGCTGGAGGCAATGGACAGCCCCAGGCCGCTGCCGCCGTCGGTACGGCTCTCGTCCCCCGACGAAGCGCGCCCTGCCCAGCAGATTCTGGGGGTCACACCCGGTCACTGTCCCCTGGATGAGCACCGAGTGGTCGGGGAGCTGGGTGCGCAGCTGCAGCCCGCTCTCCTGGATGGGCTGGTCCATATCCGCCAGGGTCTGGCGGAGCAGGCGGCCAGGTCCAGCCGTTTGAGGCTCACCGGCAGCTGGCCGGAGGCGGCCTTGCTGACCTCGAACACATCCTGGACCATCCCCTTCAGCCGCTGGGCCTTTTGGGAGAGGATGGTCACATACTCCCCGGCAGGGGCTCCAGATGTTCCTGCTCCAGCAGCTCGGTATAGCTGATGATAGAGGTCAGGGGCGTTTTCAGGTCGTGGGACACGTTGGAGATCAGCTCTACCTTCATCCGTTCGCTGCGGGTGCGCTCCTCCATGGCGGCCTGGAGCCCCTGCTGAATGTGGTTTAGGTCATCCGCCGCCTGGGACAGGTCGTGGTCCCGGGGCAGTTCCAGGGGCGGGCCAGCTCCCCCTGCCCGGACGGCGGCGATCTGACCGGTGAGCGCCCCCAGATCCCCCCCCACAGCCGGTGCTGGCGGAACAGGAATGCCGCTGTCACAGCAGCGAGCAGAAGGGGCGGCAGACAGAGGAGCCAGGCCGTCTCCAGCCGGACGGAGCCCCAGGACCAGCTGGAGCACCAGATCAGCAGACCGGCTGTGACGCAGTTCAGCAGCAGACAGGACAGGGAGACCAGGCCGGCGGAGCGGCTGAGCCGCTTCTGGACAGGGAGCTCCAGCTCCCGGGCGGCCAGCATCCCCAGCACTCCGTGCCGCCATGCCTGCCTGTTGTACCGCAGGTCGTTGAATACCAGCAGGTACAGAGCCAGGAAGGCCAGAACAGCGGCGGCGGGACGGGTGCCCAGCGCCTGAAGGAAATCGAAGAGCACGTCCGGCCCTTCCCCCGTTCCATACACATGGGTCTCTGCCTGGGACTGAACCACATCCCCGCTGTAAGAATAGAGGGCGACGGCCCCCGTGTCCCACTGTGCGGAGCCGCTGCTGGCGGTGGAAGAGGCCGCGGCATAGGCCGAAGTGGGCGTGGAGGCGATCCAGCCGCTCAACTCCCCCGGGGAGGAGGAGCAGCGCCAGAAGGGCCAGGAGCACCTTGACCTCGAACCAGATCCGGCCGGTCCCCGGGCCAGGAAGCGGTCCGCCCTGGTCTTGTCCCGGCGCAGGACCAGAGCCAGGGCCAGCAGCAGCACACCGCCCCCCAGCATCCCCCACTCTGTCAGCAGCTCCCGGCGGTACTGCGCTAGGTTCTGGACCAGGTCATAGAGCTGGGAGGTGCGGATATCCGCGCCGGAGCCCAGATAATTCCCGTAGACCATAGGCTTTGGATCTGACGCCGCGGCCAGATAGACCTGGATGTTTCTGGCATCCGCATCCATGGGGAAGTTCTCATAGCCTGGGACGAACCACAGGTCGTCCTCGGTGTACCAGCCGTCCCCATATACATCCAGTTCCCGGCCGTCCTGGGTAATGGACACCATTCCGTCCTCACAGCGCAGCGCGAAGCGGTACCCCTCCGGCGGCTGACCGGAGGAGAGGAAGCCGCCGTCCGCGGTGTTGGTGTACAGGACACTGCCCCGCCGCGCCACGGCGTAGAGCAGGTTCTTGTCCCCCCCTCCAGGCCATCCAGGAGCTCCTTCCCGTAGTCGCCTCCGGAGGCGTACTCCCAGGTCCCCGCGGTGAGACAGGCGTCCAGCCAGTTGCAGATGATAGTTCGGAAGGCGGCGGTGTCCTGCCAGTCCTCCTCCAGGCTGTCCCTGGCCCACCGGGCGCCCAGCTCCGTGGACCACCAGCCGTACTGGCCCAATCCGCCGGCCAGCAGGAGGCTGATCCCCAGCAGGAAAGCCGTCAGCCCCGCCGCCGCCCGCAGGCGGCCCTCCGCCGGGCACGCCGCCGGTGCCGGGGCCCTGTCTGTCTTGTTGCCTCTGTTAAGGATGTTTTTCCATTTTATAACCAATTCCCCCACACCACCTTCAAATAGTCCGGCTCCCGAGGGTTGAGCTCGATCTTCTCCCTGATCCGGCGGATGTGCACCATCACTGTGTTCTCCGAGGCGTAGGCCTCCTCCCCCAAACCCGGCGGTAGATCTCCTCCGCTGGAAAGACCCGGCCCAGGTTCCGCATCAGCAGGTCCACGATGCCCAGCTCCGTTGCGGTGAGCTTCACCTCGTCCCCGTCCGCCGTCAGGACCCGGCTGTCCGGGTCGTAGGACAGCCGGCCGTTGACGATGCGCTGGTCTCTGGCGGAGGCGTTCACATCCCCCAGCCGGGTGTACCGCCGCAGCTGGCTGCGGACACGGGCCACCAACTCCTGGGTGGAGAAAGGGCTTTGTCACATAGTCATCCGCCCCCATGGACAGTCCCAGCACCTTGTCCTCTCCTCGCTCTTGGCGGACAGGACAATGATGGGCAGGTTGCGCCGTTCCCGGATGCGGAGGACTGCGGAGAGGCCGTCCAGGCGGGGCATCATCACATCCATCAGAATGAGCCGCACTCCGGGTCCAGGGCCTTGTCCAGCGCCTCCATGCCGTCGTAGGCCCGAAGCACCCGGTAGCCCTCCTTCTCCAGGGCGGCGGCGATGGCCCCCACGATCTCCCGGTCGTCGTCCACCACCAGGACGGTCTCCTTTGTGTCCATAGCGCAGCTCCTCTCTCGGTTTGCCTGGGAACAGGATAGCAGAGATTTCTTACAAAAAAAAAGCTGGGGGAAGTCTTACAAGTTTCTTACAGATGGGGCCCGGCCGCCGGCCCTTCCATTTTTCCTGATATATATATACCATAAATGAGGAGATCACAAAAGAGGAAAGGTGCGGACCGCCCCAAAGCCTTCCCCCCCTCTGGGGGAAAGGTGGCACGGCGAAGCCGTGACGGATGAGGGGTCTTTCTTCTCCCGTCCCGCTTCTATGAGGCAGACACCCACTGTGTGCCCCTGCGCAGGTCCGGTTCAGGGGCCGCGCAAAAATTTTTTGATCCCTGCAACATTTTGCCCCGCTGTGGGGTGTTTGAGGTGAAAGGAGGGGGGGATGACATGGACCGGACGAGCCAGGCGGAGGAGACGGTCCGCCGCTACTCTGACATGGTCTATCGCCTTGCCTTTGCCCGGACGGGGAACACCGCAGACGCTGAGGATGTGTACCAGGAGGTCTTTCTCCGCTACCTCCGCAGCGACCCCCAGTTCACCTCGGAGGAGCACCGGAAGGCCTGGCTGCTGCGGGTCACTATCAACTGCGCCAAAAAGCTTCATGCGGCGCCCTGGCGGC